>OLNT01000003.1_pt1 | contig 234663 bp, 214 predicted proteins | sample 1672641 | NCBI WGS metagenome assembly OLNT01 (sample SAMEA3136708, study PRJEB25190) | human gut metagenome
TTCCAAATACAGCTATACTTCCAATCATAATACCAATCATCTGATTTACACTTACTTCTTTATTTGCGTGATTTTTCTGATACTCCGGGCACCTGATTCAGATTCTTCTGTAATGTACGGAGTAACTCTTCTATAACAATTGGTTTGGATAAGAAGCCATCCATACCACATTCCATTGCCTTCTTTTTGTCTTCGTCAAAAGCATTTGCGGTCATAGCAAGGATGGTAATTTCCGCCAGTGTCGGATCATCCAGAGCACGGATTTGCTTAGTGGCCTCATATCCATTCATTACAGGCATCTGCACATCCATCAACACCAGATCATAATTACCTGGCGTCGAATTCTTAACTTTCTCCACTGCCTCAGCTCCATTTTCGGCAGTTTCAACCAGAAAACCATACTCATTAAGGATCTCCACCGCAATTTCGCTGTTTAATTCATTATCCTCCACAAGCAGTATACATCTGCCTCTGAAATCTGAACTTGCTTCAGGAAAAATAGTATCCTCCTGCTCAACCTGCTTCTGACCGATAGCAGTCATCAAGGTATCTCTGATATCTGACATGAACATTGGTTTCGCGCAGAAAGCAGTTACCCCAGCCGCTCTGGCCTCTTCTTCGATATCGGTCCAGTCATAAGCCGTCAGAATAATAATCGGTGTATCATCACCAAGACTACGGATCTGGCGTGTAACTTCAATGCCATTCATATCTGGCAGACGCCAGTCGATGATATAAGCATGGAATGCATCCCCAAGTTCCATAGACTGCCGTGCACGGAGAATAGCCTCCTTACCAGAAAGTGTCCATTCCGAACGCATTCCAACCCTCACAAGCATTTTTGTCACACTGTCACAGGTATTAAAATCATCATCTACAACCAGTGCCTTAAGACCCTCCAACTCAGCGATCTTCTCTATGTGTTTGTGCTCAGACTGAATCCGAAATGGCAGACGAACAATAAATTCCGTACCTTTGCCCTGCTCTGTCCTGACCTCAATTGTTCCACCCATCATATCCACAATATTCTTGGTAATAGCCATGCCAAGCCCTGTACCCTGGGTTCTGCTGACTGTGGAAGTCCTCTCCCTCTCAAAAGGGGAAAAAATCTTCTGTACAAATTCCGAACTCATGCCGATTCCGTTATCTTTTACCCGGATCTCGTACAGTTCCCTGCCTTTTACTGTCCCTGGGTACTGTTTGAGCCGAACAGAAACTGTTCCTCCTGCCGGTGTAAACTTAACCGCATTGGACAAAAGATTCAGCAACACCTGGTTGAGTCGTGTCTTATCACAATAAACATCCTCATTTGCAACATCCATTGCATCCATATAAAGCTCCAGCTGCTTTGCATGAATTTGTCCGCTAATAATTGTCTTCAGATCATGAAGCACATCCGACAGACTGACCTCTGTCTCTTCCAGATGGAGCTTTCCACTCTCAATACGGCTCATATCCAATATATCATTGATCAATGAGAGTAGATGATTACTGGAAGAAAGGATCTTCCCCAGATAATCCCGGACTCTTTTTTTATCATCAATATTACTTACAGCCAGTGTGGTAAAGCCGATAATCGCATTCATTGGTGTCCGGATATCATGAGACATATTGGAAAGGAACGTACTCTTTGCCCTGTTTGCCATCTCCGCTGCACGTACTGCCTCAGAAAGTGCCTGATTCAATTTCCAGCCAGAGGTACGATCCGACATAACCAGGATATATTTCTTTTTTTCGTTTACCTCGCTTCCCATTGCAATATTATGGAACCAGCGTTTTTCTCCTGTCTTCAGATGAACATATTCAAAATCCCACTCCCTCTGTTCATGAACCTGGATTTCTTCCAGATGATTTTTCTCCGAATCTTCAGATTTCTCCAAAAGCAGTCTTTCCAGAACACAAATGTCTTTGCGGATCTGTTCTACTGTAATACCCAACAGCTTTTCCACATTCGGACTGACGTAATCTGCCTGATATGTTTTTGCATCCAGCATCAGGAAAACATCATCCACATTCATTGAAAGCTTTTGAAACAGCTCATCCCTATACAAGATCTCTGTATCTTTTTCCCTGAGATTTGTTCTACCTTTTTGAATAATCAGACCGACAAGAAATGCTGCAATGCAGAATACAACCACACTAACAAGAAGTATCGTACTACGCTGCAGACTGTTCATACTGGCATTGACGATATCCGCCTGGACAAGTCCCAAAAACATCCAGTCCTGAATATCTGATTTTTCATAGACCAGATAATAGTTTCTTCCATCCAGATTTACCATCATCGCATCGGTACATCCTGCTTTAAACTTCTCCGAAAGTTCATTGATTTCTTTTTCGGACATATCTGAATGTTCTCTCAAAATACCAAAGAAATTATACACGTTCCCCCATGACTCAGAAGAATGATCGACCACAACACGACCGTCCGGATGAACAATATAACTCTGGGCATTTCCATTGAAAGCAGAAATATCCAGCACATCTACGATATCAGAGTTTTCATAAGCAATGGCAATCGCATCATATTCAAATCCCTGATAGTTTCCATGAGCCTTGGGAGTGGCAAAAACAAGCAGCTGAGATTTTCCTGGGACTGCTGCATTTGTTATCACATCATTTCCCTGCCGGATGTCTTCTTCAATATCTTCCTGTAATCCAAGATACCCTGTTTCCCCTGTTACCATCTTGTAATTCCCACCTGTTGATAGGAAATAGAATTCTAAAAAACCTGCATCTTCCTGTGCTTTCTCTATATAATCACAAATTTCATCTTCACTGGAGGTATTCTGAAGATTCTCACCCCACATATGGAGATAGGTCAGATTTTTATTTATCAGTTCCCTCAACATATTATCAGACTGATGAAAGACCTCCGTCAGATGAGAAACACTTTCCTCATAAACAGTTGCGGACACAAACTTGAAATATTGGAAAACAGCCGAGATGATTCCTATAAAGAGAACAATAAAGACAGCTATCTTTAACCGCTTTTTTATAACACGTTTCTCTCTTTTTGTATTACGATTCTTAACTTTCATTTTTATATCCATTCCTTTTTATATCCATTCCTTTCGCTTCGCTTAGGCACAAAATGTTATAAAAATGTTTTCCTGAGCCTGATTTTTCTTTATAACTCTCTGAACTTCACGATTCTGAAGGGAGCCCCTTCTTATGAGAGCCACCGTGAGATGGCTTGTGTGTTGCGCGTTTAAAGCAATGGATACCCTCTACTTTTCTTTTTCAATTTTCTCACTTCAGAGTCATATAGTCTTCAGACTCTGCAAGAATGGCATTATCCTCTGAAACATATTCTGTCCAAGTATCTTTCACAGAGGTATCTCCTCCATTAAATGTAATATTACCATCTGCCGGATAAGCTTCCATGTGTTGTGGCATCATCAGACAGGTTACCGTGAAAGTATCATTGTCCTGAATTTTTTTTCCATCCTTTATAATTTTGCTCAATGTATAACCATCAGCTGTTTCTTTGACTTCCACTGAAATGCCGCTGACCACAGGAAGGGAACCACGATTAAACGGAATAAATCCCCCCTGGTAGCCTTCTACAAAATTTCTAACTGTCTCTTTCAGCTCAGCTCCACTCATCTTACTATTGTAAGCCAACAGAACATTTGGCATGATCATATCACCTGCCATTTTTTCTGTATAGCCAGCTTTCAGCACGCTTCCCGTAAAGCTGTTTCCAGTTGCGATTAGCACATCCGTACCATAAATGCCACGCAGAGTATTTGCCATAACCGAATAGGCTGCATTACCTCCACTGCTATGAAAGCGGTTGGAATAAGATTTCTGTGAATTCAATACTACATTTTCAGAAGTGGCTTTTTCCTCAAGAAGCTGAGAATTAAATGACTGATAGGCCTGCTCTGCATCATATTCTCCTGAGATCATCTTAGAAACTACATCCTTGGAAATCGAAAAAAAGTCATTTGACGCAATGCGGATATACATATGATTTTCTTCGATCACAGATTTCACATCTTTCAGATATTCCGTAAGCTGCATATCTACATCCTGACTGTAGCTTAACATATCCTGTCCCTCACTAATGATCCGGTTCTGTGCATCCTCAGAAAGCATTGTGCTCAATACTTCCATTGCTTTCTTTCGGCGTGTTTCATCCTTTGTCAGGTCACGGTTTAAAGCCACCTGGAAATATGGGGTTGTCATCAGCCACTTTTCACCGTTTTCCTGAAAGAACGGAAGAAAGGTTGTGTTAATGCCCTGATCCTGAAACATTTTTACTCCGAAAGAACTGCCAAAGTACATGGCAAGCTTGCCACTTTGGTACATCTCAACTATATCATCATAATTCATATCCAGGTCATCCTGACTTAACCCGGTATCCTGAATAAACTGCTCCATACGTTCAAAAGCCTCCGGCCAGACGGTACTGTCCAGACCTTCTCGCTTTGTACTATCCGGATCACTGTAGGTGGTACGCCATCTGCGTCCGTCTGCAGAAGATAACTCTGACGCTGACAAACCCTGCAGTGTTTCCATACAGGTGTAATCATAATAATAGTCTGCGGCAAAACCACGGATTCCCATCTCTTCAAATACCTGACAGGCAGAAACAAAGCTTTCATAATCAGTTGGCAGAGGAATATCATACTTTTCAAAAAGATCCTTGTTGACTACAAAACCATGTGCATCCGCACACACCGGAAGCCAGTTTACACTTCCATCCTCATTCATAAAATTCCTGAGGTATGTATCATAGACAGCACCTGCCACATTGGTTGTGGAAAGATCCATCAGACTATCTTTCATAGGACTTGCATCATGCAGTGAAAAACGACAGCAGGTTATAATATCTGGCAATCCACCGTTTTCCTCAAGGAACTTGTAGAAATCCAGATCATTATTCCCTACTACAAATTCAACATTGATATCCGGAAGCTGTTCCTGAATGTATGGTGCATATTTTTCATACAGATTTGTACTCCATAAATACACCGTTATTGTTTCTGCATCTTCTTTTTCTGCGCTCTTTCCGCCACATCCTGACAAAAGTGATACTGCCGTCACCATTGCCAAAAGCACAGCCAGTATTTTATTCCATTTTTTCTTTTTCATTACGAATCCCCATTCTGAACTTTCTTTGTATTTATAATAAAGACTCCGAGAGTCTATCAATTAAACGTATGCAGACAATCTGGTTTTATTATACGCTAATGCTATACTATACACAAGAAAAACCTCTCCGCTTTCACGCTTAAAAGAAAAAGAACAGCCGATACATATATTCGAACTGTTCTCCTACTTCCAAAATCCACGCAACATTGACATTACTGTTTCCTGCTCGTTGAAATTTTTACTCCTGATTTGTATTTTTCATTCTACTTATCAAAGGTAATATTACGAATCATATTCCGGTTAATCAGCTGTGTTCCTTTTTTCGGTGTTTCCACTTTTACCCACTGGGCATCGACATCCAGCAGTTTTCCTTTAATCGCACCTACCTCATTAAATTCTCTCTGTACTCAGCCATTTCAAAAATTCCTGTTTTACTTTCTGCTCTAATTTTACTTTCTTTTTTAGTGGCAGAAATGCCGCTTCTACGCTGTTTTCTGCAAGCTGAAGCAGCATTTCCTCCGAAAGCTGAAATGTTTCTTTTAATAACTGATACTCTCTTTTTAACGAAGTATTCGAAACCGTCATATTATCAGTATTAATCGTCACTAAAATTCCTTTTTTTAAAAATTCTATAAGCGGATACTCACAGGAATTTTTTACAGCTTGTGTCTGAAGATTGCTGGAATAACATAATTCCAGATATATTTTTTCTGCTTTTAATCGCTTTAAAAGCTTTGGACTTTCTATTGAATGAATTCCATGACCAATTCTGACAGCCCCACACGCTAATGCTTCTTCTACACTTTCTGCACCTGCAGCCTCTCCTGCATGAATAATAATCGGCACATTTTGTTCTTTTGCCAGTAAAAATACATCTTCAAACATTTTTGTCGGATAAGCCGACTCATTTCCCGCCAAATCAACTGCACAGACACCCTTTTCTAAAAATTCTTTTGCGGTTTTAACTGTTTCTAAATTCTCAGCATGATTCGTCTCTCCACGCATACAACATAAAATCAGCTGTGCTTCTATCGGAAATTCTTTCATCGCTTTTTCGAGTCCTTTGACTGCCGACTCTACCACTTCTTTTTGTGTTAAGTTTCTTTGTTGGTGAAGTTGTGGCGCAAAGCGGATTTCTGCATAACAAAGTCCCTGCGCTTGTAATTCTTTTAGTAATTCATAGACTGCATACTCCAGACATTCTTTTGTCTGTAATACCTGAAGCGGTAAATCAAATTTTTCTAAATAATCTCCGAGATTTTTACAATCCGGCTCTACCATCATCTGTTTTTTTAATTCGTTTTCTTCTGTAAACGATAGTTTCACACCTGACATTTCTGCCATCCAAAACATGTTTTTCGGATTCAAAGAGCCATCTAAGTGTAAATGTAAATCAATCATCTTATCATCCTTTCTATTTCACCATTTCCAGTACAGCATACAAAAAATAACCACTATCTCGACTTATCTGATTCAGTTAAATCCTTTCTTCTAACCGAATTCAGATTTTCTGCTCTTTTTTACAGATTTCCTGATACACATCCGGTTCATTAATATTGGTAAAATACCATTCTTCTGCCTGTGTATCATAACAGTCATAACCAACCTGATTTAAAAAGCGAAAAACAGATGCCTGCCCCGTTTCCAGAAACTGCGCTATTTCCTGATATAAACTACTTTCATACACTGACATCAAGGATTCCTCTTTTTCGGCATGTCGAAGTAGAACCGCTCTGTTTTCACTTTCTTTTTGTGCCTTGTCAACTAAACTTTTTAATTCTTCTTTTGGAACAAGCGGAGTATCTACACCTAATACCAGACAATGCGAAAAGCCCTCTTCTGATGCTTTTCTAAAGCAGGCTTCCAATCCTCCAAGCGGTCCTCGGTTTTTGATACGATCCATTACAATTTCTTCCGTACAGCGCACTCCCTTATAACCGGAAATATAAATTTTTTTGATTCCAAGCTGTTTTCCTTTTTCTATCTGTATCTCCAAAAAAGTATTTCCATTCAAAATCAAATCACTTTTTTCACGTCCCATGCGACTGCTCTTTCCACCGGCTAAAATCACCAAAGCAATTTTATTTTCTGGCACAGTTTGATGCCTCCCCGGTTAAAATCTGTAATCCATGCTCCAGAGCCGGAATAATATATTCCAGACTTTCTCTTACCGCTTTTGGACTTCCCGGAAGATTGACAATCAAAGTACCTTTTCGGATTCCTGCTGCGGCACGGCTTAACATGGCTCTTGGCGTAATTGTCATACTGTAAGCACGCATTGCTTCCGGAATTCCCGGTACTTCCCTTTCTATAATATCTTTTGTTGCCTCTGGCATACAATCTCTTTTTGAAAATCCGGTTCCACCTGTCGTTACAATCAATTCTGCAATCGCTTCGTCTGCAATTCTTTTCATCTCTTTTGCAAGCATTTCTCTTTCATCCGGAAGTAAAATGGCATGAACGACTTCATATCCATTTGCCTCCAAAATTTCACGAATCACCGGACCGCTTTTATCTTCTCTTTCTTTTGCATATCCAGAATCACTGGATGTAATAATTGCTGCTCTCATTTTTACTCCTCTCCGACAAACACGCCTTTTTATTTCGCCTTCAGCCACCTATCTGTGACATCAGTTTCATCTCGTCTTCTTCAATGTTCCCTGAGGTAAAATGATGCCCAACCGGCTTTTCCCATATCACTTTTTTCATTGCTTGTGTTAATTCTTCATCCGTACATCCATTTCGGATTAAATCTTTTAAACTGATTCCTGTCTGGTACTGCAGACAGGCTTTTAAATATCCCTCTGCTGTCATTCTGACACGATTGCACTGGTCACAGAATTTATGGGTCATTGCACTGATAAATCCGATTTTTCCTAAAAATCCGGAAATTTCATAATAATGGCATGGTCCGTTTCCATACCTCATTGAAATTGGAGTCATTCTGCCATAAGCTTTTTCTAAAATTTCACAGATTTCACTTTCTCCTCGAAATAAAAATTCTTTTCCATAACCAATCGGCATCATTTCTATAAACCGGACATGTATCGGATATTCTTTTGCAAGTTTGGCAACTGCCACCAGATTTTCAGGTTCTTCAACTACCGGAACACAGTTAATTTTCAGACCTATATTGGGATATTTTAAAGCTTCTTCCAATCCTTCCAACACTTTAGAAAGTCCTTTTCTTCTGGTAATTTTCTCAAACTTTGCTTTATCCACAGTGTCCAGACTGATATTAATGTTATCAATCCCAGCCTCTGCCAACTCTTGTATCTGTTCTTTCAATAACATTCCATTCGTTGTCAATGTTACTTTTTCAATCTCCGGAAGTTCTTTTAACGTTCTTACCAGAGTCGAACAATTTTTTCTTGTGAGCGGTTCTCCGCCGGTCAGTTTTATTTTTTTTATTCCAAGCGTTGTAATACAGGAACAGATTCTTTGAATCTCATCATAAGTTAAAATTTCTTTGTGAGAAACCTGACAGATTCCATCTTCCGGCATACAATAAACACATCTCAAATTACATCGATCTGTAATTGAAATTCTCAAGTAATCAATTTCTCGTCCATATTTATCTTTCATAATTTACTTTTCTGTTTCTCCATCCGTTTCTTCTTCTATATGAATCTCATCCCCCTCTTCAATGATTCCTCCATGAAGCACTCTTGTAAAAATACCTTCTCTTGGCATAATACAATCTCCCATAATTTTGAAAATTTCACAGCCACTGTGACATTGTTTTCCAATCTGAGTAACTTCCAGCAACACCTCTCCACAGCGAAATCTTGTTCCAACCGGAAGACTTTTTAAATCATATCCGCTTACGATTAAGTTCTCTCCAAATGCACCATCATCAATCGGCGCACCTTTTGCTTTAAATTCCTCTATTTTTTCATAAGAAAGAAGGCTGACCTGACGATGCCATTTTCCCGCATGTGCGTCATTTTCAATTCCAAATTCTTCAATTAATTTTGCACGATGCACATTCTTTTTTTGTGTCCCTTTCTTCTCACTGATATTGACAGCTATTATTTTTCCCATCTAAAACAAATCCTCCTTTGTTCTCTGCTTTTTTTATATTTTCCCTCTTTTGAAGCAAAGACATTTCTGTTATACTATTATCATAACACATAGAAAACATGAATAAAAGAACTCTTTTTTGCATTGGAGAAATTATGTATATTAACGAACAATACCACGATTTACCATTATTAGAAACAAAAGAATACCGGTTTATCAGCCGTGATGGACAACTTATTTCAAAACAGGAACAAATTTTAAAAGAGCATCTGATTGACGTCTATTTAAATGACCATTTAACGATGAAACTCGTTTGTCTCCCGCAGTATCTGACAGAATTAGTTCTTGGTCGGCTTTTAACGGAACGAATTATTGATTCCATCTCCGATATCGAACAGATTTATATCTGCGAATATGGAAAACGGGCAAAGGTTTATTTAAACAGAACATCGAAAACACTTCCGCAAAATATCGAAAACAATCTTTTTATAGAAATCACTCCTACCTGCTGCACCGGAAACCATATTTTAAATGATTATTTTGTTTCCGGACAAACTCCAAAGACTGTACCTTCTATTAACTGGAAACCCGACTGGATTTTTCAGATGGCAGATGCCTTTGCTGATGGCATGCCGCTTCACAGCACAACTTTCGCCACTCACAGCTGTTTGCTTGCAAGAAACGGTCAGATTTTATTTTCCTGTGAAGATATCGGCCGGCATAATGCGCTTGATAAAGCGATCGGTTATGCACTTAGAAATCAAATTGATTTACGCGAATGCATCGTTTATTCAAGCGGCCGAATCCCAACCGACATGGCAATGAAAGCGATTTATGCACAAATTCCAATTCTTGCCAGTAAAGCTTCTCCTACTGTAGAAGCGATTGAACTTGCGAAAGAATATCATTTAACTTTAATTTGTGCTGCACGGCGAGATCGCATGAAAGTATTTTCTTAAGTCTTTGTCAAACAAAAATTTTTTAATCGAAGGTTTTTCTTGATTCGATTAAATAGACAGGGTGCTGTAAAGCGGACATTCGCAATCCACTTCGCTACTTGCTCATGAACGCAGTCGCTTTGCGATCTGTCAGTGGGAGCTTTCAACTCCCACTGACAGAAGCATTCCCCCACTTCAAGTGCGCAGAGCACTAAGCAGTGGGGGAATGTTTATCTGCGTTCAAATAAAGAAAAGACACCCTGTCATTTTTACTGATAACTGTCAAAATATTTTTCAAATACATTCTGACTTATCTGTTTTACTTCTTCCAACATTTCCTCATATCGTTTTATAAATTCTCTACCCTCTTCTGTAAGGATCGAAGTTCCTCCATGTGGACCACCATTGTAACGATTTAAAAACTGAAATCCCATCTGCTCTTCCGCACGATTTAACAATTTCCAGCATTTTGAATAAGAAATTTTCATCTTTTTTGATGCCGCATGAATCGAACCAGTTTCATCAATAAACTGAAGAAGATGAAACAGTCCCGGTCCAAAAAAATCTTCTGTTTTTGTAATGACAAGCTTCGTTTTTACCCCAAGTTTTGTCTCTCTTTTATTTTCTGTCATACTGTTGTGCTCTTCCATTTGATTTACTGCTCCTTTTCACTTTTTTCAGATTATCTTTTCTGGATTTCTTCCCATAATTGATAAATCCATTCTGCCAAAGACCCTGCTTGATTTAAATCAAAAATCTTTATCTGTTTCTCCCATTTCTCTGTTTCTAATATTTTTTGTTCTTTTAATTCCTCTTTTTTAAAATCTGTCACAATTCCTAACAGCTTTTTACTATCACACACAGATTTTGCCGAGTTGCCTTTTCGTATGAGTTCGATTTTTGAGTAATTTGAATATTTAAATCCCTCCAGCAAAATAATATCTGCTCTCGGGAAACTAGCAAGTAGATCTTCTTCTGGTAATACCGTATCATAATGAATCATCATATATTTCGTCTTTGAAAACACAAGAGTACCATCTGCACCTGCCTTTGCAAAATTCCAGCTGTCTGTTTCCGGAACATCTGCTTCAAAATCATGTCCATCATGCTTGATAACCGCCACATTCAAGCCTTTCGCCTTTAAAAGGGGCAATATTTTTGTAATTAACGTAGTCTTCCCTGAGTTTTTTACTCCGCTTACTGCCAGTATAAACTGTTTTTTCTGTGTTCTTTCTGCTTTCATTTTCTTTTATCCGGTTTTTCTGTAATCTCATTTTAATGTCAAAATCCAAAAATCAAATTTTAAGTCAAATCGAATCTACAACAAAAGCACTTCTGCCTCTTCTCCTGCATGAATCCCTGGCCTTCCCTCCTGCATATCAATCAGACAGTTACATCCTGCCATTGTCGCAAGAACTCCATTGGAATGAAGTCCACATGGAATCATAACTCCAGTTTCGTCTACAAAAGCACGTACATATCGTCTCCCTTTGATTTTCTTACTGAATTCATTTTTTAATACACATTTTTTATGTACAATCGCAAGTGTTTCATCCTGTGTCATTTTATGTAACATTGGTCGAATCAGTACATCTACGCTGACCGCCACACCAAATGGATTTCCAGAAAGACTGACAATCGGAACATCATGATATACCGAAAACAAAGTTGGCATTCCCGGTTTCATTAATACCCTCCAGAAAATTCGCTCTGCCCCAATCAGACGAAGTGCCTCATGCATAATATCTTTCTTGCCTACCGATACAGCTCCTGTTGTTACGATTAAATCTACCTGTCCTGCGATTTCTTTGATTGCCTCTGCCATTTTCTGTGGTTCATCCTGAATCGTATCAATACGTACCAGTTCTACATCAAAATCCAACAGACGAGTCGCCAGCAGGCTCTGGTTTGAGTTATAAATCTTTCCCGGAAGCAAAGGTTGCCCCGGAGTCATAACTTCATCTCCGGTCGTTAAAACAGCAGCTTTTACTTTTCTTTTTACTAAAACTTTTGCTCTGCCCATACTCGCAAGGATTCCAGTTTCAACAAAACCGATTTTTGTACCTTTTTTTAATAATACGGTATCTTTCTTAAAATCCTCTCCTTGAAAGCAATAGTCTTGCCATTTCTTTTTACTTTTAAAAATCTTTACCGTATCTTCTCCATAATCAGTGTCTTCCTGTCTTACACAACAGTCACATCCTGCCGGAATGGCTGCTCCTGTCATAATACGAACAGCCTCTCCCAATTTTACTTCCCGATCAGAATATTGACCTGCATCTATTTCCTCTATTATTTTTAAACACACTGGTGTATCACTTTTTGCTTCACTTAAATCTTCAAAATGACAGGCATATCCGTCTACCGGAGAACGGTCAAATGGCGGATTATCAAACTCTGCTTTTTCATCTTTGGCAAGAATTCTTCCTCTTGCCAAAAGCAACGATATCTCTTCCGTTTCTTCTATTTCTTTTGTATGACATAATAACTGTTCAAGTGCCTCTTCTACCGTCAGATTTTCCATGTCATTTCCCCCTTTTTTCTTAATGTGCTCTCGAAATCTTTTTATACTTGATTATTTTAAACACCTTTTCCAAAACTGCAGTTTGGATAATGACATTCTTTACATCCTAAGCAAAATCCGCCATTTCCCATGTGTGCCAAATCTTTTTTTGTCACTTCAATTCCTGCTGCAATTCTTGGTAAAACCAAATCAAATACCGTTGCCTTTGCATACATTACACACCCTGGAAGTCCCATAACCGGTGTTCCATCTTCTAAGTAAGATAGTAAAAACATTGCACCTGGAAGCACCGGTGCTCCATAAGAAACAATCCTTGCGCCTGTTGCCTTGATTGCTCCTGGAGTTTTATCATCAGGATCTACACTCATTCCTCCGGTACAGACAATCATCTCTGCCCCTTTTTCCTTTAATTCTAAAATTGCTTTTGTGATTTTTTCCATATCATCATTACATACGATATGACCACATACTTCAATTTTGTACTCTTTCATTTTTTCAATGATAACCGGTGTAAATGTATCTTTAATCCTTCCATAGTAGACCTCATTTCCTGTTGTCACAATTCCAACCGTCTTTTTCTTGTATGGAGTTAAAGAAACCAGCGGAGTCTCCCCTGCTGTTTTTTTCACCTGTTCCATTTTCTCTTTTGCAATCACAAGCGGAATAACTCTTGTTCCCAGCAGACGGTCTCCTTTTTTTACCGGAAAGTTTGTATGCCTGGTTGCAATCATAATTTCATCAATCTCATTGATAGCATCCAGTCTCTTTACATCTACCTGAAATACTCCATCGCAGTCTGCAATCAATTCAATTTTACCCTCTTTTACATCGGACGGATGCATATTGTCATTGATACATACGTCACAGAGAATCTGAGCTGCTTCATTTTCATGCAGAGTATTCTCATCTTTTTCCCATACATATAAATTATCTTTTCCAAGCGATAAAAGTACCGGAATATCCTTCTCTTCTACAATATGTCCTTTTCTGAATGCAGTATCTTTTACCACATCTTTTACAATCCGCGTAATATCATGGCAGAGTACATGACCTACTGCCTCTGTTGTCTTAATACATTTCATCGTCTTTTCCTCTTATCTTTTTATTTTCAAAATTTCTCTTATTTTGATTTTGAAATTATTGTAGCATAGTAACAAAAAAAGCTCAACCTTGACCACGTTTTTGTATAAAAATAATCATTTGATGCAAAAACGGGAGATATTCTCTTTACCGCTTATGAGAATATCCCCCATTTTTTTATATTTTATAACCAGTTCTACTACTGCTACAGCAGAAACTTAAGTTTGCTGTACTACGCTTTTTCAATGCGAATTGCACATACTTTATATTCCGGAATTCTTGCATACTTATCAAGCGCCGCATTTGTCAGCCAGTTTGCATTTCCATCCGGGAAGTGGAATGGCATCCAGGACTCTCCTTTTGATACTTTTGTACCAACACGAGCCGTAGATTCAATCTGACCACGTCTGGAAGTCAGACGAACTTTATCTCCATTCTTAATGCCAAGTGCTTCTGCATCTTCCACATTCATTTCAATAAAGGATTTTCCTTCAATCTCCATCAGTTCCGGAGTTTTTCCGGTCATCGCTCTTGTTGTATAGTGATATAAAATACGTCCAGTCATCAGAATAATCGGATATTCTTCATCCGGAAGTTCTGCTGACGGAATATATTCTGCCGGATAGAACCAGCCAAGACCTCTTGCAAATTTACCAACATGCATAATCGGAGTACCCGGATGGTCTTTTGTCAGACATGGCCACTGAAGCCCTTTTCCCCCAACTTCTTCACTGTCAAGACGTGCATGACTGATTCCTCCAAAGGATGGTGTCACAGATGCTACTTCATCCATAATCTGTGCTGAGGTCAGATGCGGCTGAGGATAACCCATACGATTCATCAAATCAATGATAATATCGGTATCTAATCTTGCATTGCCAGGAATTGTTACTGCTTTACGCACACGCTGTACACGACGTTCTGTGTTGGTAAATGTTCCTTCTTTTTCCGCATAGCTGACACCAGGAAGAATAACATCTGCATAAGCCGCGGTCTCTGTCATAAATAATTCCTGAATAACAAAGAAGTCCAGACTTTCCAGTGCTTTAATAATATGATGCGTATCCGGGTCTGTTACAACAGGGTCTTCTCCATAAATATACAGTCCCTTAATTTCTCCTCTGATTGCTGCCGGGAATACATCTGTTGCATGAAGTCCCGGATTTGGATTTAACTTGGTATTCCATGCTTTTTCAAACTTCGCAACAACATCTGGATTTGCCACTTTCTGATATCCTGGGAAATCCGTTGGTGAAGCACCCATATCGCAGGCTCCCTGCACGTTATTCTGACCACGAAGCGGATTCACTCCACAGCCTTCCCGTCCTAATTTACCAACCAAAAGAGCCATATTTGACATCGACATAACGCCTTCTGTACCGGTTGAATGTTCGGTTACACCAAGACAGTAAATAATTGGTGCCATCTTTGCTTTTGCATACATAATTGCTGCTTTTCTTAAATCTTCTGCATCAATATGACAAATCTGGGCAACTCGTTCCGGTGTATAATCTTTTACGATTTCTTTGATTTTTTCATAGCCTTCGGTTCGCTCAGCGATAAATTTATCGTCCTGAAGTCCCTCAGAAATAATGACATTCATAATACCATTTGCAAATGCAACATTTGTACCAGGTTTTAATTTCAGATGAATATCTGCATGTTTTGCAAGACCGATATCACGCGGGTCTACTACAATCAGTTTGCATCCTCTCTGAACTGCCTGACGAATCTGCATCCCAACAACAGGGTGCGCTTCTTCAGGATTCGAACCAACCAGCATAATGACATCCGGTTTCTTTGTGATATCTTCAATCGGGTTGGTCATTGCACCTGAACCAAGTGTCATAGCCAGACCTGCTACAGAAGCAGAGTGACATACACGGGCACAGTTATCGGTATTATTGTTTCCAAAACAGGTACGAACCATTTTCTGTACCATGTAAATATCTTCATTCGGTGAACGGGAACATGCAAAACCAGCTAAAGATTCTGTTCCATATTTCTTTTTGATTTCCATAAATTTGGATGCAACCAGATCAAGCGCTTCATCCCATGTTGCTTTTTCAAATTCACCGGTTTCTTTATTTTTAATTAATGGGTCAGTAATTCTTGATGGATGGTGTACAAAATCAAAGCTTCCACTTCGCCCTTTTACGCAGAGCAGACCTTTATTGGATGGTCCATCATACGCCTCTGTATCCACAATTTTTCCATCTTTTACTAACAGATAATACTGGCATCCAGTTGCACAATGTGGACAAGTTGTCAACACTTTCTTTTCTACCTGATAAGCACGGTATTTCTTTCTGCGCTTCATAGTAAGAGCGCCTGTCGGACAAGCCTGAACACAGTTACCACAGGATTCACAAGTACCATCAGCCCATTTGCCTTCTCCATTTCCAATAATAGACTGGAATCCTCTTTCCATTGTGGCAATTGCGCCTCTTCCTACGATTTCATTACAGGTATTGACACATCTGTGGCATAAAATACAAAGGCTCGGGTCATAAGTAAAAAACTTATTGGAATCATCAATTTCTCCACCGCTCTTTTCACCTTCATAACTGGAACAATCCAAACCATACTCATAAGCATAATCCTGAAGCTTACAATCTCCGTTCCCCTCACAGGAGAAACAATGAATATTATGGTCTGATAAGAGTAAATCCAGAGTCTGTTTTCTTGACTGGATTACTTTTTCAGACATTGTAAAGACTTCATCGCCCTCTGATGCCTGTAAAGTACAAGCCGTATCAATTTTTGTTCTTCCGTTATTTTTTACTTCCACTACACATAAACGGCAGGAACCGTCCGGCAGTAAATTTTCTATGTAACACAATGTAGGAATCTTGACTCCTATCTTTTTCGCTGCATGAAGGATGGTTGTGCCTTTCTCCACTTCAACAGGATTTCCATCAATCATCAAATGAATCATGTCATCCTCCTCCTTTTCTTTTTTTCAATACACTGATTTCTTAGCTTATACTGATTGCATCAAATACACAGTTTTCCATACAAGTACCACATTTAATACATTTAATCTGGTCAATGATATGCGGTTCTTTCTTTTCTCCCGTAATTGCACTAACCGGACAATTACGTGCACATTTTGTACATCCCTTACATTTTTCAGGGTCAATCGTATAAACTTTCATTACCTCACAAACATGAGCACGGCATTTTCCTTCTACGATATGCTCTTCATATTCGTCACGGAAATTTTGCAGTGTACTGATAACCGGAAGCGGTGCACTCTTACCAAGTCCACAAAGGGAACGAGACTGAATAAATTTCGCCGTTTCCTCCAGTTTGTCCAGGTCTTTCATTTCACCTTTACCACCTGTAATTTTTTCAAGCAGTTCAAGCATACGTTTTGTTCCGATTCGACATGGACCACATTTTCCACAGGATTCTCTCTGTGTAAATCCCATAAAGAATTTTGCCACATCTACCATGCAGGTATTTTCATCCATAACAACCAGACCACCGGAACCGATAATCGCATTAAACTTCTTAACAGAGTCAAAATCAAGCGGTTCATCCAAATGTTTTTCTACCAGGCATCCACCAGATGGTCCACCAATCTGAACAGCCTTAAATGCGGCTCCTTTTTTAATACCGCCACCAATATCATAAATAATCTGACGAAGAGTTGTTCCCATCGGAACTTCAATCAGACCTGTATTTTCAATTGCTCCGGTTAAAGAAAATGTCTTTGTTCCTGAACTGCCTTCTGTTCCAATTGAACGATACCAGTCTGAACCATCTAAAATGATTCTGGCTACATTTGCATAAGTTTCAACGTTATTTAAAACGGTTGGTTTTTCCCAAAGACCTTTTTCTACGGTACGAGGTGGCTTTACACGAGGCATTCCTCGTTTACCCTCAATTGATGCTGTCAGGGCAGAACCTTCACCACAAACAAATGCTCCTGCTCCACGGTTGATATGTAAATGGAAGTTCACACCTGAACCTAAGATGTTATCTCCTAAAAGACCATATTCTTCTGCCTGAGCGATTGCCAGTTTTAACCTTGCAACAGAAAGCGGATATTCCGCACGCACATAAATATAACCATCATGAGCGCCAACCGCATAAGCAGCAATAATCATACCTTCCATTAATTTATAAGGGTCACCTTCCATAACGGAGCCATCCATAAATGCTCCAGGGTCACCTTCATCACCATTACAAACAACATATTTTACATCGGATTCAATTCGTGCCACCTGACTCCATTTTTTACCCATTGGGAAACCGGCACCGCCTCGGCCACGGATTCCGGATTTTGTAATTTCATCAATGACTTCTTCCGGTGTCATCTCAAAAAATGCCTTTACAACCGCCTGAAAACCACCAGCGGCAATGTATTCATCAATAGATTCCGCATCAATATTCCCACAATGCTCTAGTACAATTCTGGTCTGCTGATTCAAAAACGGAATATCTTCCGGATGTTCACATGGTTTTTCCTCATGTTTATAAAACAGCCGTTCAATCGGCTCGCCTTTTAAAACAGTTTTTTCTACAATCTCTTTACAATCCTCAATCTGGACATGCACATACTGTAAATGCTGTGGTTCAATACGAACTAACGGTCCTAATTCGCAAAGTCCCTGACAGCCTGTTTTTACTGTACCAATATGCGGTACATCTTTCTGCATGCTGACTTCTACATTATCTAATCCTTCACAGAGCTTCACCATTTCATCATAAATTTTCTGTGAGCCGGAAGCCACACATCCGGTTCCTGAACAGACAAGAATACGACAGGTGTAAGAATCAATCTTTTCCTGAGCTTCTTTTTGCTTGTTCAACAGGTCTTCTTTGCTTGCAATACTCATTCCTGATTCCCCCCTCTTAATTCTCTGATTAATTTTACAGCCTTATCCGGTGTCATCTTTGGATGGACATCTTCATTTACCATCATAGTTGGTGCTAATCCGCATGCGCCAAGACAAGATACGGTCTCTACGGTAAACATCATGTCCTCTGTTGTACATTTTTTCCCCTCTAATCCCAGTTCTTTTACAATTGCATCTTTTACCGGCTGAGATTTTCTAACATGACAGGCTGTACCATCACACACCTTAATGATATATTTTCCTTTTGCATCAAAAGAAAAGTTTTCATAAAAAGTCGCTACACTGTACGCTCTTGAACGGGTGACTCCGATTTCATCTGCCACATACTTTAACAGCTCTCCTGGCAAATAACGGTATTCTGCCTGAATATCCTGCATAATCGGAATCAGTGAGGCAGGCTTACGACCATACTGTTCAATAATCGCATCCGCCTTTTCATAGTATGATTGGTCTAACATTCCGTTTCCTCCTTTATTAGGTTATATATCTTCACGATATTACATTTTTTTATTCCCCTATTTATATTCATTATACTGTATTGTTTTTTATAGGGCAAGAGTTTTTTGTGTATTTTGCTGATTTTTTTCTGTTTTTTGTCTGTTTTTTTTGTATTATTTTTAAAAACAAGTCGGTAAGTTCAAACTAATCGTGTGCGTGTATTCTAAAATACAGTATATCAGATTTGTTCCGACCGATAATCTATAAACAAAATTTTTTTATTTTCTTATTCAACTGACAAAGTCTTTACTCTGCTATTATCTTTTTTGCTTAATAATAATACAGCTGTTAAAATTGCTATAAGCCCCACGATATCAATTCCTGTAAATTTTGTCTTTAACCATAATGCGGAAATAATGGTGGCTGATACTGGCTCTACACATGCAATCATACTTGCCTTTACCGAGCCGATATCGCTCACACCTTGTAAATACAGTGTAAATGCAAGTGCGGTCCCAATCAAAACAATTGCTCCTACACCTAAAACAAGTGGTAAATGAAAAACCATTTTATAGTTCCAATATCCAAATACAAAAAATAAGAAAATACCCCCTATCATCATGCCAAAACCAACAATTACGGTACTTCCATAACGACTAATTAAATTTCCTGGCAGCATTGTATAAAGTACCAGTGCGACTGCGGAACTCAGTCCCCAAAATAATCCCTCTTTTGAAATTACAAGTGTTCCTGGATTTCCATGTGTTGCAAGCAGAAACGTTCCGGTAATCGCAAGCAAGATTGCACCCAGTTCTTTTTTCGAGGGAAGCCTCCTTCCCATCACGCAGGAGATAATCATAATCAAAGCTGGACCTAAATACTGCAATACAGTAGCCGTTCCCGCATTCGAATAAGCAATTGCAGTCAAATACATATATTGACAATTGGTAAGTCCCAAAATTGCAAATAAGACAAGTCTTATTGCATCTTTTTTGTTTTTCCAGACTGCAGTCATTTCTTCCCGATGACTGATGGCAGATACACCAAGCAAAATAATTCCGCTAAATAACATTCTTGTTACTGTCAGCCATTCCGAATCTAAATCTTCAAATGTAAACAGGTACTGTCCACATGTTCCGGAAAATCCCCATAAAATCCCACCAAACAATGCAAATAAGAAACCTCTTATTTTTTGTTTTTCTGAATTTTTTCTTTTTTTGGTCTGCATAATTTATCCTCTTTTTATTCCCATTTTCAGTCAATTAAATCATTTTGAAATCTTGATAAATGCTCATAAGGAAGAATCAAGCGTCCTCTGTACAATCCACATCCATCATTAATCAGCCTGTTATCAACTGCTGAGAACATATTTACATCAAGTTTTGATAAATCCAGTTCCAAAAGACGCATCCCTCGTTCATATGCCTCATCAAAATACAAACATTCGCCTTTCGGAATCTGGTTTCTTTTTCTTCGTTCTTTTTCCTGCTTTTTTTCATATACACGATGATTTGCTGCTCCAATTTCAGCCACATCATCCATCATCTTGGTCCGAAGCTGTACTTCCATATAACTTCGTGAACTATTATCATAAAATGTAATGTGAAGAGACTGATACTCATTTTCTTCATGATTAGATACATAATCCCTGTAATAAGGCTTCACTTCCGGATTTAATAAAGATGAACAGCTTTCCTGCACACCATTTGCAGGCTCTGCTGTAAATCCACGCTCCTCTAAAAATTCCGGCAGTACATTTGCAATCTCATACAAACAGTTTAATTCAGCATCTCTTCTTTCCTGTTCACTTTTAAAATGACATTTCGGCATAGAAATTACAATTCGATAGGCAATCAAATCTCGAAAACAGCTTAATTTCTTTTTTAATTCGGAGACTGGCGGATAAACCTGATGTTCGGAATAATATTCATAAATATATTCCATCACATAACTGTTGAATTTTTCCTCCGCCCGAATCAAAGATTTGATTCTTCCCTTAAAAGTAAAAGCAAGATATGGATATTCCTTTGCCATATATTTATAAAATTCACGGATTTTCTGGGACTGTGCCGTCAAGAAATCATTATGTTCAAGGAGTTCACGAATCTGAATTAAAAAATGACTGTGAATCCGGTCAATTTCATTTTGATTTTCTTTTGCACTTTTTTTTAAATCATCGATATATTTTTGCAAAATGCGAAAAATCGTATCTCCATCATATAGATAATCGTTTAGCGTAATCATTTTATACTCTCCATTTCCATAAAAACGGCCATTTAACTAACATAAATGACCGTTTTTTTAACATCTTCCACAATTTTGACATGGATTACATCTTTTCTTTTTTAGCTTTGGATACCACATACAAAATTCGGCTTTTATCTCTTTTTCTTTCAGATTATATTCTGCCTTATCATAACGAGTGACAAACGTTATCTTCTCTCCATCCTGTTCTACTTTAAGTGGATAAATCGTAACCTGTTCTGGATGCATACAGCTTTGATATAAAACAGGACTATAAACTTTGTCATTCACCTTCACAGACTGGCTGATTGTGCAGACACTCCAATGTGTGTCATTTGTTCTCGAAATTGTCTCTATGCCATAGCACTGATACTCTTTTGGAACTTTGTATGTATCAATCTCAAATGTACCCATTCTTGTTTTTAATTGTTTCATTTTTCTTTTTATGACAGCAGGCTTCTTACCATTTCAGCGTCAAATACTACTTTAGATACATGATTTACCTCGATTTGATAAAGTGCATTTGCTGCAATATGTTCCGCTGCCTGTTCTAAGTCACGAATTCCACTTGTATTTTCATGCAGTTTAATTACCATATCTAAAGCTTCTTCTGTCACAATACATTCACTTTCTTTCATACTCATTCTTCTAAACACTTTTGGAAGTGCAAATTTAGAGAAGATAATCTTTTTCTCTTCTGGTGTATAATCCGGAATATCAATTACCGCAAAACGAGACATCAAAGGTGCACTAATCTGTGATTTATCATTTGCCGTTGCAATCGGATAAACTCCTACAGTAGGAATCAGACATTCGATATAGTTATCTGTAAATCCAAGATTATCAAGCAGGGTTAAAAGCACATCCGCCGGATTTCCATTTCCTTTTCCGGATGCTGCTTTATCTAACTCATTGATAATGAAAACCAGATTTGACTCTCCTGACATCGCAAAGGCTTCCATGATGATTCCAGGTTTTGCATTTGCATAAACACGGGAACTTCCTGTCAGCTGTTCCGGGTCATTGATGGAGCTCATATCAAGCGTTGTCCACGGCAATTTTAAGATACGGGCAACCGCATAAGCAATCTGTGATTTTCCTGTTCCTGCCGGACCAACTAATAACAGACCATAAGTCGGAAGTGTATGCGTACGATTAATCTGAATAATGGTTTCCATAATTCTCTGTTTGACACGTTCCATTCCATAAAGTTCTTCATCTAAAATCTTACGAGCTTCTTCCGGGTCAATGGATTCAAAATAATTACTCTTCCACTGAATATTCATCATAATAGAAAGCGCTCTTTGTGCATGGCGTCTTTCTTCCGGTGAAACTTCATGAGAACGTGCAACTGCAAGATTTCGTCTGGCCCAGAGACGGATATTATCCGGCATCGTCTTTCCTGCACAGTTCATAAAATCTGTAATACTCTGAATACTGGTCAGTTTCATATCATCGCCGACTTCTTCCTCTTCTTCATCACTGACTTCCTCTGCAGGCGCATCACTTGCCAACAAACGGTCAATCATAAACTGGAGAAATCCATCTTCTGCTGAAAGTTTTGTTCCACCTCCAAAAGCAGTTTCACGAATCTTATAGACTGCATAACCATTCTCCTGATTCTTTCCGGAAAGCCGGACATTGATATGGTTTTCTCCCAGCCAGCGTAAAAGACTTGTAAAACGAGCATCAATCTCTAAGATATCTGCCAAAAAAACTCCATCTTCTTCTTTGAACTCAAACGTCGTACGCTTACTTGGATTGGTAAAAATTCCGCCGGAATGATGTTTCCACTGACGGGCAGAATTATCTAAAATTAAAATTGGTTTCTCCGGTGTTGCTTCTGATTCATTTGAATAAAAAACCTCATAAGTACATTCCGGGTCTTTTTTTTCATTTGGTGTATCACTAAAGTCAAATACTGGCATTTTCTTTCTCCTTTATCTATGCTCTTTCTTTTCTCTCAATTTTTTAGTGTATCATAGATTTTCTTATTCAACAACCATCTGTTTTTGCCATTCCAAGCTGCCAAAACGCTACCGCACTTGCTGCCGCTACATTTAACGAATCCACACCATGCATCATTGGAATCTTTACCGTATAATCACAAGTTGCGATGGTATGTTTTGCCAACCCTTCTCCTTCTGTTCCAAGCACAATTGCAAGCTTTTCTTCTGCCATAAGATTTTTATCATCAATACTGACCGAATCATCCGTCAATGCCATTGCTGCTGTTTGAAATCCCATTTCTTTTAACAATTGAATTCCTCCATCCGGCCAGCTCACTTTCTTTTTATCAAAAAATGTCCACGGAACTTGAAATACTGTCCCCATACTGACGCGGGCAGCCCTTCTATAAAGAGGGTCACTGCAAGCTGGAGTTAATAATACCGCATCCATATTTAATGCCGCTGCCGAGCGAAAAATTGCACCCACATTAGTTGGATTTACAACATTTTCTAAGACTGCAATTCTTCTTGCGTTTTTGCAGACCTCTTCTACACTTTTTAAAGACAAACGCTCCATTGCACACAACATTCCCCTTGTCAACCCAAAGCCTGTAAGCTGTTTGAGCACTTCAAATTCTGCTGTATAAACCGGAACAGATTCCCATCGTGCGAAAATTTCTTCTGCCTGTGCTCCTATCTCTTTCTTTTCTATTAAAAAAGAAATCGGATGGTATCCGGCATTTAATGCCCGTTCAATAACTTTTGGGCTTTCTGCAATAAAAATCCCAGGGTTTGGCTCATTAAAATGTAAAAGCTGGCTTTCATTCAGTCGTGCATAAACATCCAGTTCTGGAAATTCAAAATTTGTTATCTCAATTATTGGATTCATAATTATCCTCATTATTTTTCTTTTTATTTCTTTTATTTTCTGTTTTTTATCATACTATACCCACAAGAGAAACTCAATATTTCCTGTCAATTTCTCTGCTGTTTCATTGCTTTTTTCTCTCTAAAATGCTACTATGATTTTAAAAAGATGTAAAAAAGAAAGGAAGTTTCTTATGATTCAAATTCCTGAAAAAACAATACCTGCCTTTCATTCACAGACTATTTTGTCGCTGAATACCCAAAAAGTACGAACCGCAAGGTCCTCTCAGACAATTTTACAATTAAACCAAAATTTGCACTCTCATTCACCCGCTCCCACTATTGCTTCTTACAGGTATCCGACTTTTAAAAACATCGTACAAAAAGGTCAGAAAATTGCACTGTTTACAAACTCTGTTTCTCCATCTGTCGACGTTCTACTAGGATGGAACGTAAAAAAAACCGCCTGCGATGTGGATGTCTCTGCATTTTTATTAGGAGCAAATCAAAAAGTCTTAGGAGATTCCTGGTTTGTTTTTTACGGTCAGCCACAAAGCCCTGATCGATCTGTTTCATTTGAAACGCTTTCAACCAATCAATGCGAAAGAATTCATATTCAGCTAAATCAGTTAAATTCCGTTGTGCAAAAAATCGTATTTGTATTAACTATAAACGAAGCACTTACAAGAAATTTAAATTTCAGTATGATTGAACATGCGTATATCCAGATTATAGATTCTAACCAACACGAATTAGTCAGCTTTCCAATGAGTGATTATTATGAATCTGTTACTTCTATGATGATTGGAGAAATCTATCTGCATAATGGTATCTGGAAATTTCATGCTGTTGGAAATGGGGTAAAAGAAGACCTTGCTGGGCTTTGCAGACGTTATGGTGTTAATGTATCATAAGTGTTCGATTTAACCTCAGCTCACGCTACACTCACTTATACTTAGGAGGAACTTTGCTATGCTTACATTTGAAACTGTAAATGAATTATCTTTAAAAGTAACTTGTTCTGGTTCTGATACACTTTTTGTAAAAGCCGGTGCTTTTATTGCCGGAGATAACCCAGGAAACAAAAATTATCGTTTTGAAAAAGTACTGCTCGGTCCACAACAAAGTCTTGCGCAAGCTGCCTTTGGCTCATTGATGAGAAGAGCGACCGGTGAAAACTTTCCACTTATGAAAGTTACCATGAATGGAGATTCTGTCACTTATTATGCAGATAAAGGTCAGCATGTCGTTATTTACCAACTTGCCCCGGGAGAAGTTGTTTCTGTAGAATCTGAAAATATTCTTGCCTTTACACCGGACTGTAATTATCAGGTGCGCTTCATCGGCAGTGGAATTTTCTCTCAAAAAGGACTTGCCACATCAACCTTAACAGGAAAAGGTCCAAATGCTTATGTCGCCCTGCTTTGCAATGGAAATCCAATCGTTTTAAGCAATGTAAACAGTAATTCCACTCTCTGTGTAGACCCGGACGCCGTAATCTGCTGGTTCTCCCAGCGTGGATACTGTGATCCGCAGATTAAAACGGATCTTTCATGGAAAAACTTTATCGGACAGGCTTCCGGTGAGTCTTACTCTTATGAATGGAATTCCCACCAGCCAGTTACTGTTTTAGTTCAGCCAAATGAAAGAATCGGTGGAATCCGAGTTGGAATCGATTAATCTCAGACTTAAAAAGCAGATACCGGAATCCTCTACGATTCCATGTATCTGCTTTTTATTTTAATGTTTTTTATTTACAATTGCTTTTCGGATTAAATCTACCGGTATCATAGTAACCGCTAAAAGAATCGCTGCAATCCAGCCCTTAATTCCAAATGGAACACAACTGAACATTTCACCAATCCAATCAAATACGACAAATGGAATCAAACCTGCATTTACAATCACTGCCTGTACTAAAATAATTGCAAAGAACACTTTTAAGAATCCTGGATTTAAATCCAGTCCTTTGAAAATTTCAGCTCCGTCATCTCTTACATTAAATCCATTAAACAAAGCACTTACGATGAATAATACAAAATATCCTGTTAAATGCTGTTCTTCGTTTTCAAATAAATTTTTAAAGAATGGTGCTTTCAAATACACAAAACTGACAACCGTAAGCCAAAGACCCATTGTTAAAATCTGTCCCATCATCTGTTTACTGATGATGCTTTCATCTCTGCGTCTTGGTTTTTCATCCATATATTTCTCAAGTGCCGGTTCATTTCCAAGCATGATTGCGCCCAAACCATCCATAACAAGGTTTACAAACAGTAAATGAGTTACTTTTAACGGTTCTTCTACACCAAAGAACGGTGCAATCGCACTGACCACTACTGCCGTCACATTGATTACAAGCTGGAATTTACAGAATTTCAAAATATTATGATAAATCGTTCTTCCGTACAAAATTGCATCTTTAATGGATTTAAAGTTATCATCCAAAATAACAATCTCACCGGCTTCTTTTGCAGCTTCTGTTCCACTTCCCATTGCAAATCCGACATCTGCACGTTTCAGTGCCGGAGAGTCATTTACTCCATCTCCTGTCATACCCACAACAAGATTCATTTCCTGACACAGACGAACCATTCTGGATTTATCTGTAGGAAGTGCTCTTGCAATGACACGAATATGAGGAATGATTTTCTTTACTTCATCATCGCTCATCTCATTTAACTGTGCAGAAGAAAGTGCCTTATCATCTTTATTTTTTAACAGACCCGCATCCTTTGCAATTGCAACGGCTGTTTCCAGACGGTCACCAGTAATCATAACAACCTGAATTCCCGCACCCTGCACTTCTGCAATCGCTTCTTTTGCTTCCGGGCGAACATCATCACGGATTCCAACTAAACCAATAATTACAACATCATCATTGATTTTATTTTCCGTCATAGTTCTCTCTGAATATCCAAAGGCAAGGACACGCATTGCTTTTACTGCCAACTCATCAATCTTTTTATTTACTACATCCATATCCAGCGGTTTTACTGTTCCGTCTGCATCCAGATAATGCTTTGCGGCTCCCAATAAACGTTCCGGAGCTCCTTTATAAAATGTCTTTCCAAGACTTTCAATTCTAGCCTGACTAAATTTATTAGAAGAGTTAAATCCCTGCTGTTGTGTAATTATACACTCTTTATCACTTTCAAGTGCACGGAAAGTAGATTCTCCGATAAATTTCATCAATGCCTGGTCTGTCGCATTTCCACCAATTACTTTATGAGATGCATCAAACATAGACTGCGTATTCTTTCCAATTGCAAGATCCACAAGCCCTTTTACTTTTCCATGATTTTTTAACTCACTAAGAGCAACCGATTTTCCATCTCCAAAGAAGAAATCAACAACTTCCAGTCGTCCTTTTGTAATCGTTCCTGTTTTATCACTGAATAAAATATTTAAAGAACCTGCTGTTTCAATACCCTGGGCTTTACGGACAAGTACATTATGGTCAAGCATCTTACTTGTATTTTGCATCAAAACCAGAGAAATCATAAGAGGAAGTCCCTCAGGTACTGCACAGACAATAATTACAATTGCAAGAGAAACCGCCTGAATTAAATCTTTTAAAATATTTTCAAATCCCTCTGCAAAATAAGCGGACGGACCTCCGGCCAAAACAATAAAATAAGCAAAATAGAGCACTGCAATTACAATTGCACCAATATATCCAAAGGTAGAAATCTGTTTTGCAAGTTTCGCAAGTTTTACTTTTAATGGGGAATCCGGCTCATCTTCCTGCATCTCTTCTGCCATTTTTCCCATCATTGTTTTCAAGCCGACTTTTCTGACATCCAAAATTCCCTCTCCATCAAATACAATTGCACCACGGAAAAGAGAATGTTTATCTACGAAGGTATCTCCTGTGATTTCATCTGCAAGCTGGAATGATTCATCTGCCTGTGTTTTCTTGCATTCCTCTGCTTCTCCATTTAACGCAGAGTTATCGACACGAAGAGAACCATCAATTAAGATACCATCTGCCGGAATTTTATCACCAGACTGAAGAAGTACCTTGTCGCCTACTACAACATCGTCCACATCAATAATGGTAATTACACCGTTTCTGTGAACTTTACATTTATCTTTCTCTGTACTTTCTTTCAACTCACGATATTTTGTATCGCTGGCAACACCTGTCTTTGCTGACACAAACGCAACAATTAAAACTGCAACAATCGTTCCTAATGGTTCATAAATCTCAGCATACCCAAAGAAAAACATTGCAATCATAAGGGCTGCAATTGCTAACAGAACTTTAATCATCGGGTCACTAAAAGTTTCCTTGAATTCATCCCAAAATGTGGTTGGTTCTGAATCAGGAATCATATTCGAGCCATGTTGCTTTCTGGACTCTTCGACTTCCTTGTCTGATAAACCATTGTACTTCATTTTTCTGTCTCCTTTTTAAGTTTTTTATAGTATAAAAGAAAGAGAAACCGGATTTACAGCTTCTCTTCCTAAATACCCGATTGCTTTACGTTTTCAAGCAGACATTCACAATCTACTTCACCACTTGATTCGGTTAAACAAATCGATTTGCAAGCTCTCCAAGACCTGGATCTTTGGTTGCCTGTCCAACTGCACTAAATTTCCATTCACCGTTATGACGATAAATTTCTCCAAAAATCATAGCTGTCATTCCATCATAATTCTCAGATAAATTATACTTACATAACTCTCTGTTTCCTCGTGCATCCACAATACGGATAAATGCATTTTCAATCATTCCAAAATGCTGGTTTCTCTGTACTGCTTTATAAATGTTTACAACAATTACAATTCTATCATATTCTTGTGGAATCCGCAATAAATCTACGATAATCTGTTCATCATCGCCATCTCCGGCGCCTGTAAGATTATCTCCCTGATGCATTACTGCATCACTTTTATGACGAAGATTTCCAAAATAGACCAGGTCCTCTTTTCCGCACAATTTTCCATTTTTTAATAAAATCGCAGAAGCATCACAATCAATTGCCTGTGGCTTTCTTGAGAACAAACCGCCTTTTCTTTTTACTTCATCCCATCCAAGCCCTACAATAACCTGTGCAAGCCCCTGATTATCTTTTGACAGACTTACTTTCTGTCCTTTTTGTAAGCTGACTGACATATCTTTGTCCTCCTGTTGACTCTATTTTTTTCTTTTTATTGTCTTTTCTTATTCTACATCCACTCCAAAGCTTCCACAAAGCGCAGCCAGTCCACCTTGATAACCGCTTCCAATTGCATTAAATTTCCATTCTGCTCCATTTTTATAAAGCTCACCAAAAACAACAGCGGTTTCAATTGAGAAATCTTCACCTAAATCATAACGAAGCAGTTCTTCCCCTGTCTCTTCATTGTAAATTCGGATAAATGCGTTGGCAACCTGTCCAAAGTTCTGTCTTCTCGCTTCTGCCTCATAAATTGTAGCAGTAAACGCAATTTTAGAAATCTCAGCAGGAACTTTTGTTAAATCAATCTTAATCTGCTCATCATCGCCCTCGCCTACACCGGTACGATTATCTCCCATATGCTGAACGCTCTGTGACGGATGAACGAGGTTTCCATAAAATACAAAATCTTCCGACTTTGTTACTTTTCCATTTTCACCTAACATAAAAGCAGCTGCATCCAAGTCAAATTCTCCGCCCGTATCAAACGCATTGATATCCCAGCCGAGTCCGACTACTACATTTTTTAATCCTGGATTCTCTTTCGTAAGACTCACTTTCTGTCCTTTTTTTAAACTAACTGGCATAACTATTTCCTCCTGTATTTTTTAAATATATTCTTAAAACAATTGTCAAGTGGATATTCGCAATCCGCTTCGCTACTTGCTCATAACCAAATAGCAGCTACGCAGCTTATCAGAAGGGGCTTCCCCCTCCTGATACAAGCAAGTCCCCACCCCTGCTTATTGCTTTTCGCAATTGAAGCAGGTGACTTACTTGATTTGATTAAACTACTGTTTCTGTTTTACGCAACCTGAATTCCATAGTGACCACAAAGTGCAGCCAATCCACCCTGAAATCCACTTCCGATTGCATTAAATTTCCACTCGCCATTGTGACGATACAATTCACCAACCACAATTGCTGTCTCAATTGAGAAATCTTCGCCTAAATCATAACGAATTAACTCCTGATTGGTATCCTCATCTACAATTCGGATATACGCATTGGAAACTTGTCCAAAGTTTTGTCTTCTCTCCTGTGCTTCATAAATGGTAACAGTAAAGGCAATTTTATCAACACTTTCCGGAATCGCTTTTAAATCCACAAAAATCTGTTCATCATCGCCATCGCCTTCACCTGTTAAATTATCTCCCTGATGTTTTACTGCTCCACTTGGATGCTCCAAATTTCCATAAAATATAAATTCCTTTTCTGTCGGGCATTTTCCATTTGCACCACACATAAATGCAGAAGCATCTAAGTCAAAATCAGCACCTGAATCAAAAGCATTGACATCCCAGCCAAGTCCTACCATGATATGCTTTAAAGATGCATTTCCTTTTGTTAAATCTACTTTCTGTCCTTTTGATAAATTAATTGGCATCGTTTTTTCCTCCTTGCGCTTTTATTTTCAATCTTATTTATATGACTGATTCGGCATATGATATTTCTGGTTGAATTCCTGTTTGATTGTCTCCAATCGTGCCTGGTCTTCAATCCTCTGCTTTCTTGCATTTTCCTGAATCTGTCTTGTCTCATCTATTCCATTTACAATTGTCTTCCATGTATTTTCCAGTGTTTCTGTTTTTATGGAACTCCCTGAAGCTAATTGTGCCGTGAGCTTTGACTGCTCTACAGTATTTCTTGCATTACGCATTAATAACTCATTCGTTTTCTGGTCAAGCGCTGACATTGCTTCTGCCTGCACACGCTGACGCTTCAACATAATTGTCTGTGCAAGTGCCTGCTTGAATACCGGAAGTGTAATGATAAACGCTGAATTAATCTTTCGAACCAGATTCATATTACTAAATTCCATGGTCTTAATCATTGGAATGGACTGCATTGCCACATTTTCTGCTGTACGCAAATCCTGAGTTCTCTGCTCTAACATCATTAAGGACTGATTCAGACTGGTAATTTCAAACTGAATTGACTGATCCCCGGTTGCTTCCATATCCGCCTGACGCTTGGCAATATAATTTTCAATTTCCTTACAGCCCTGCTCTCCTGCTAGAATATATTTTACCAACTCATGATAATAATTGACATTCGCCTGAAACATTTCATCCAGTTTTCGGTTTGATTGCCGGATTTCCGCTTCGTATTTCTTTAACTGAACATAGATTTTATCAACTTCATCCCCCATGGTATGATATTTATCTATAATTTTATCCAGCTGTTTTCTTAAATTCCCAAACAATTTTCCAAACAGACCAGGATTCTCTTTCAACTCATCAATATCAAACTGATTCATAATTTTTGTGAGTGTATTCAACAATTCACTGGAATCATCCAGTTGCGACATGTTTGTATTATTTAACACAACATCAGAGGCACGAGAAATTTCTTCTGCAACTTCAGAACCAAACGATACAATTGTGTCTAAATTATAGACTTCAATTGTACTGACAATATCATCTACTTCTTTTGAGTTGGTGAGTGTCGTATTTAACTGCTGACGGTCTGCAACAATATCATATTGTTTTACCTCTTCTATCTCATTTTTTTCCGGAACAATAACAGAACCTGTCATTGTCTCTGGTTTTCCAAAATCAAGTCCCATACCTCATACTCCTTTTCCTAATAGTTTATCCCGCCATTTTCTTACCCATGTATTTCCCAGAAAATGATTAAAATCCGGAATTTGTAAATCGTATTTATACTCTCCTATCTGATATTCATCAAATAGTTTACGATTAAAATATTTTTCAATACTCTGATAACCAGTTGGTACAAAAAACGCTACATCAAATCCTGCCAGATTTAAAAATGCGGTTAAAATGGTATCCTCCAGTGAAATCATTTTTTCTCCTGTGTGAATCAGAACCGCTTTCGGGTTTTCTTTTGTAAAATCAAATGCCTGTAACAGCCTTACTACTTCCTTTGGCAGATTTAAAACCGTCGATACAATCGTATACTCTGTCCCATTTTCAAATGTTCCACTAATAACCCTGCTTTTTATTAACTGCTCCAGCTTATCTAAAATATAATCCTGCATCTCCTCTCGAAGCATTGCATAAGGATAACTCGGATGATTCTTTATCTTGTTTTTATGAAGTCTCTCATTTTTCCAAAATTCTGTTGCATAAGGCTTCATTGGGTTTTCATCCGTTGCCTGCAAAAAAGGAAAATGCTTTACTACAAATGTATTTTCTGTAATTAATTCTTTTATTGAAGTCCAATATGCTGTTTCATCTCCGTTTTTTATGCCACACACTTTCGCAAAAATCACAGGAAGATTGACAATATCCTGTGTAGTACTAAAATTCGGACGATATTTTAATTCTTCTTTCCATAAAATTCCAATCTCTTCGTACGTTGTTTTTAAATTAATCACACTAGCATTTTGATACTGTTGATTTCGATAAATTCCGGTATCCTGATATAAAATCGTATCCAGTTCTCGTTCCGCCTGATATGCAACGGTTCCCATCTGAACATCTACATTTTCCCTTGGAATTTTTTTGATATTCAAAGTTTCAGAATAATTTTCTTCATATAATAAAGGATCTTCCAGCTCTCCCTTTCCTGTTCTCTGTGGATTTAAAATCAATACATCTACTGGAAGTCTCGCCAACATCCGAAGAAAAAGAGCTTCATTCTCTGTAACCTGCGCCGTCATATAAAAAAAGCAGGAAATCTCAGGCATTTTCCAGTTTTTAAACAGTATCCTTTGATACCTCTTAGTCCAGCAAAGCAGATACACTGCTTGATTTAGCAAACGGTTTAAATTCATTCCTGACTTTTTGCTCTCCGAAAACATCACATCCATAAACGCTTTTATCAATAATCTCTGCAATTCTACATTTTCAGGAACTTTTAAATTAGAAGATAAATCCAATAACATCTGTTCTAAATTCATATAATTTTTTCTTCTGATAGATGAAATTTCCTCTGGATGTGGAAGTGGAATTTTCTCATCTATTGCAACCAGATTTCGCTTACTTTCTGCTATGCTTTGGTAAAACAAAAATAATTGATTTACATACGTCAGTTTATCTTCCACTCCATTTACCAGACAATAACAATTATAAAAGAAGCTGTTATCTGCCCCTCTCGTTGAGACATCTTTTTGTATATCCTCTAAAGCCTTTCCCTCTATCCACGCATTTGTACAATTTTTATAAGAAGAAGCTCTTCCATATAAACGTTCTCGTTCAAACGCTTCCTGCATCTGTGTTCTTAACTGTTTCAAACTAAAATCAGCTGGAAAATTTGTTAAGTCTGGGGCTTTCCATTCCTCAGACAACTGACTGGTCGAATCCAATTTGAGATAACGGTTATCGCCATGATATTGAAGTAAAACCACATCACATCCGGCTTTTGCCAACACCACAATTAAAAGCAGTTCATACTGACTGATTTCACCCTCGTACAAAATTTTTGGTACTTTCTCTGTTCCAAGCAGATTCACAATCCTCTCAAACTTATAATAAAGCCAGCACATAAATTTAATATATGCATTTTTGAGCATATTTTCATTTTTGCCGGATTTTCTTAAACTATCTAATGTATCATAAATAGAATATGCAACATTCTTTCTCTGAAAACTATTCATTCTTGGAAGCCATTTTTTAAGTGCAGTTTCAATAAATGCCGGATTCATCTGAAAATCCATTCCCATGATTTCATTATAATATGCCAGGTTTTTTTCATCTGGATTTGGAATTTTTCCCTCAATTACAACTCCGGCTCTTCTTGCGGATTCGTAGTAATTTTGAATAAAAGTTTTAATTTCATTCGAATAGCCATTAAGTCGGTAAAAATAAATTCCTTCCTCTGGTCTTTTATGAAGTTCTATGAAAAAATCATTTAATGTATTTATCTTTTTGTGTTCAAACATCTTATTTTTTCACCTTCATTACTTATTCTAAATAGTCTGTAATCTTAACAGAAATTATATCATAATTGAAGGGATTCGACAAGAAAATTAGACTTAATAATTCTTAATTTTAAAAATTTTCCGAATATGTAATACAATTTTCACAATATTTTAATATTCCAGTTTGAGACACTTAAAAATATATAACAGACATGGCAATAGATACACTGACAGCCTTCTTTACATTCTATTGCGGTAATTGTCAAGATAGTTGTCAGTAAAATTTGAATTTTTTATTTCATTCAGATTAGCAGGTTCTACTTCATATCCAACTTCATACCTAAATTATAAGAGCTTTAAATGCTTTGTTATACTCAATTTCTAACTTTTGTTTAAACTCTTCAATCTCTTCTGATTTCATCCCTGGTTCTGCTGCTGCACAAATATCTGGCACTTCTTCATTTAATATTTTTGTGGCTTGTGGCTGCTCTCTGTACATTTCATCATAGTGAATAATCAAAAATCCCTCTAATTTATCCGAAAAATCATAAATATCTTCGGGAGTATTATTTAAAAAATCTTTGATATAATTCATGATTTTTTCAAACATTTTTCCATGCCTCCTTAAAAATACCACTTCCAAATTAGTAGTATTCATCACATAAAAATTATTTTAAAATCTTTCCAAAGTTCCTTCAATGCTTTTCCATTAACTTTATATTCATTAAACATCTGTTCAGAAGAATCATAAAATATAGCATCCCCTTCAGGACACATGCATATAAATGGTTTATTATTTCTCCATGAAATATTGTATCTTACATTATATAAATAAAACTCTACATCCATCCCTATATCAATTGACTCGAGCATTTCATCCAGACTCTTCAATCTGTAATAGTCAGCCATAATAATCACTCCCTTAAAATATCCTCATTTGCTATTCTATGCCACTTCTTTAAACCATTATCATGTGCTGAATCTCTGATAAGCTTTTTACTTTCATTTTCAGTCCATTCATGATAATGCGGTACTACTGGATGCTGTTTTGAATTTCCATGGTCAGTCATATCTATATCTAACCTTGGTTTTACTGTTTCATCATAATATTTTCTTTATTTCAATCACACTCCCACAAGGGGAGTGACCCACGCCATGTATTTTCCTTGATATTCTAAGTCATTTCAATCCACACTCCCACAAGGGGAGTGACGCTTCTTCAACCAGTGGTGTTCATTCCAAGGGTTATTTCAATCCACACTCCCACAAGGGGAGTGACGCACAAAGCAAATCAATTTGCTTGCAACATCTGTCATTTCAATCCACACTCCTACAAGGGGAGTGACTTTTCACACCTAATGCAATCGCTATCATTTCAAGCTATTTCAATCCACACTCTCACAAGGGGAGTGACCAAATCCGGAGATTGCATTGTGATCCAACTGCTTAATTTCAATCCACACTCCCACAAAGGGAGTGACGCATAAGCAGACAGACGATAAGCATCCAGTTCCGATTTCAATCCACACTCCCACAAAGGGAGTGACTTTGTCCGTAGATACTGTATAGCCTTTTCTCTCATTTCAATCCACACTCCCACAAAGGGAGTGACATGTTCAACTGACCAAAACCTGCGCTGTGCTTTATTTCAATCCACACTCCCACAAAGGGAGTGACTAGATGCTCGTTATATAATTGCACAATTTTTGCTATTTCAATCCACACTCCCACAAAGGGAGTGACCCGCAATATGTGCCCCAGTAAAATTATTAATATATTTCAATCCACACTCCCGCAAAGGGAGTGACCACTTACCCGCATATAACAGGAGAGCAAACAGGCAAATTTCAATCCACACTCCCGCAAAGGGAGTGACTATCCCAACGGAGAACGAATCACATGATTCAGAGATTTCAATCCACACTCCCGCAAAGGGAATGACTGTGTTCGAAGTTCCAAAAACTGATATTAGACTTATTTCAATCCACACTCCCGCAAAGGGAGTGACCTCAGGCTTATTTTAAAACTTATAATGATGCTTACGTTTCAATCCACACTCCCGCAAAGGGAGTGACTTCACCTTGTTTACTTTCCGCAAAGCCCATCATAGTTTCAATCCACACTCCCGCAAAGGGAGTGACATGGAAAGCATGTGCCGTTCTGAAATCGCTCAAGTTTCAATCCACACTCCCGCAAAGGGAGTGACATCCTCTTCTGCGGTATGATTTAAAGCAGCTAAGTTTCAATCCACACTCCCGCAAAGGGAGTGACGACACAGCATAATACATGACCAGAAGGGAGAATGTTTCAATCCACACTCCCACAAGGGGAGTGACATTTTGCGTGCTTCTTGTCTTTCTTACAGGATAATTTCAATCCACACTCCCACAAGGGGAGTGACGCAGAAGCAAGTAAATGTTCCGCAAGAGATATTCATATTTCAATCCACACTCCCACAAGGGGAGTGACTAAAATGCGAGTGGAATTAAAAAATAAATATATATTTCAATCCACACTCCCACAAGGGGAGTGACATTTTGAATGTGATTTCGTCCGCAGGGAGCTTTATTTCAATCCACACTCCCACAAGGGGAGTGACCGTCAACGAGGATTGGCTACGAACCGGAACTGGCATTTCAATCCACACTCCCACAAGGGGAGTGACATGGCGGCAGGCCGGAATATCAAAGGAATAACGATTATTTCAATCCACACTCCCACAAGGGGAGTGACATTTGCGAACGATAAAGAGACTGTAGTAGATGCAATTTCAATCCACACTCCCACAAGGGGAGTGACGACGAAGCCGAAGAAAAAAATCTTGATATTATGATTTCAATCCACACTCCCACAAGGGGAGTGACAAAAAAAGCCGTCGAATGGGCAATTTCAATTGCATTTCAATCCACACTCCCACAAGGGGAGTGACCGGTATCAGAGGGTACGTCGATCTATAATTTACTATTTCAATCCACACTCCCACAAGGGGAGTGACCATTAGAAGCAAGAGAGTCAAACGCTTTTGCATATTTCAATCCACACTCCCACAAGGGGAGTGACTATTTTACACGCTATGCAATCAGACGATTGCTTTATTTCAATCCACACTCCCACAAGGGGAGTGACGTGTTAACACAGGACGAAGCACCTTATCCATGTATTTCAATCCACACTCCCACAAGGGGAGTGACCTTGAAGGGCAGAAACTTCTTAAGATTCAGAAAATTTCAATCCACACTCCCACAAGGGGAGTGACGTGTTAGAAACAGATGCAACAAAAATTTTTGACATTTCAATCCACACTCCCACAAGGGGAGTGACGCAGATTCGAGGGTTTGAATCCTCGCTCATACATATTTCAATCCACACTCCCACAAGGGGAGTGACACTGAACGTATCCCACTTCCAAGGCTCATCCGATATTTCAATCCACACTCCCACAAGGGGAGTGACAACAAACGCTTCTGCAAGCTTTTCAGTTCGTCTATTTCAATCCACACTCCCACAAGGGGAGTGACTTTCAATAAGGCAAACCTCCTACATAACTTTTTATTTCAATCCACACTCCCACAAGGGGAGTGACAGCTTCGTAACCTTGTCATAGTACGGGTGTGTTGATTTCAATCCACACTCCCACAAGGGGAGTGACGTATCTCCAACTTCCCTACCGTCCAAATCCACATATTTCAATCCACACTCCCACAAGGGGAGTGACAATCTGTGCCTGAGGCATAGTTTCCGTCATATAAATTTCAATCCACACTCCCACAAGGGGAGTGACGTGTTAACACAGGACGAAGCACCTTATCCATGTATTTCAATCCACACTCCCACAAGGGGAGTGACGCATTTCTTACCTCCTTAACGATATAGTAGCACATTTCAATCCACACTCCCACAAGGGGAGTGACGTAACCATTCTCATAATTCACGCTGTTCACTATATTTCAATCCACACTCCCACAAGGGGAGTGACGCTTCGGCAAGGCTCAAATCGGATTTATACTTATTTCAATCCACACTCCCACAAGGGGAGTGACAGCAATATTTCACAAAAATATCTTTAAGTTTTTATAAAATACTGACAATATATCTTTAAATTCACTTTTTACATTTCCCACTTTTTGTATTTTTTTTAATAAATTTAAAGTTTTGTTCATTTTTTCTGGTGCGAATCTCCCAGATATTTCATGTATCCTTTAGACTCGCACTAATAACTTTGTTTTACAAAATCAAAGGCTGGTCGACTGCAATTCCACGTTCCACTCCAATATGTTCCACCTTTGTTTTATAATTATTACCCAGATAATAAAATCGTAAACTATCTACACTTTCATCAATAATATCTGTCAATATCGACTTCAACATAATACTTTGTGACTGATCCATAATACACTCAAACACTGAATTTTGTACACGCCTTCCATAATTCTCACACTGTTTTGCAACTTTTCGCAAGCGAGTTTTTCCTGATGTGCTTTCTGTATTTACATCATACGTGATTAATACTAGCATTTTATCACCTCATTTCCAAAGAAAAACTGGATAACCATCTAAGTCACCTCGTAAATATCGTGCAAGTAACATCGCCTGAACAAATGGAACCATACCCCATTCCACTTTTTCTTTTAAAAATGGATGTGTAATTACTTCTTTTTTCTTATTCTGCCATTCTACAAGCAATCTTTTACGTAAGTCATCACTCATTAAAACAGCACCATTTTCTTTTTTTAAAAAATCTTTTTTATTTACAATTCTTTTATTAATTAACGATAATACGAATCTATCTGCATATACACTTCTAAATTCTTCAATTAAATCTAAAGATAAAGAAACTCTTCCTGGACGGTCAGTATGCAAATATCCTGTATATGGGTCTAGCCCAACACATTCTAACGCTGATGTAATTTGATTTGCTAATAATGTATATACAAATGACAACATCGCATTTACATTATCCAAAGGTGGTCTTTTATTTCTTCCCTGAAAAACAAAATCTTTCTTTTGCTGTAATATCAACTCATTAAAAACTCCAAAATAAATACTGGCAGCTTCTCCCTCATATCCTCTAAGTTGTTCTTTAGACTTTGCGTTTTGTATCAATTCTAACGCTTTTTTCAATTGTAAAGAAGCTGTTTTTACTTGCTCCGTATTTATCTGCATAGGATGATCTCGAATTGCTCGTTCTAAAACCCATCTTGCATTATATACTTTTCCAATAATACAATTTTTAGCAATTTCCAGGCTCATTTCTTGATCCATACAACTGATATACTGTTGTTTTCTTAACAGAACGTTTCCATAAGTTTTTCCTACAACACGTGCTAAAAATTTCCCCTGAGGATTCAAATAACAAAGTGCTATATTCCGTTCCGCACATGCTCCCATCAACGCCGGACTAGTTCCCCGATAACCAAAAGATATAATTCCATCCAAATTATGCAATGGAATCCGTCCCATTTCTTTTTGTTCATCATAAATCACAATGGTTTCTCCTTCTAATCCCAGATAACCATTTTCTGACGTTACATATAAAGTATTTAGTAATTTTTTCATTCTATATTTTCCTTTAACGTCCGTTCTATGTAGTCGGAAACAGATGGCGTTTTTTCTAATCTTGGAACACAAATTTCTTTTAAAGAGCAGGCATTACATGCCTTTGTTTTCTTTACTTTTGGCGTATATCCCCTTTTATAGTACTGATGCATTTCTTCAAACATTTCTTGTACTTCTTTTCTTAATTCGTTTGAAAATTGGACTAGCTCTCTTCTTTTGGTTTCTCCATAAAAGATAGCACCTTCTCGTATTTCTGCAGAAAACATTTCTTCTAAACACATTGCCTGCGCTGTAAGCTGTAATTTATCTTCTTCAGATACTTTGGGCTTTCCTTTCTTATATTCCACCGGAAATACGGAATACAATCCTCGATGTCCAAATAAAGAAATTCCATCTTGACACTTATGAAATTCCACAACATCACACTCTCCACTTATTCCTAATGTTTTTGATGAAACTGGAAGTGCCCTGACAATAATTGTATCTTTTCGTTTTTCTCTTAAGTATGGATCATGTACTTTTTTATGCATTAATTCCCCTATAACAGTATGTACATTTTCACCCCATTCCTGTTCGATATGAATCAATGCCCATTGTCTTCTACAAAATTTAAAATGCTGTATTCCCGACAACATTAAATATTCGTCCTCTTTATATTCCATTAAATTAAATCATCCTTCTTACTTCAACTGAATCTGGAATATTCTCTTCATGAATTTCTACTGTATAGTCTTGATATTTTCTAGGATATTCAATTTCTTCATTTTTCTTTACTTCTACTGCGTCAAATAATTTATATGCTGGACAATCGCCCAATTCTTTACTATGCTTAAATACAATCAATTCACGCACTGCCATCTTTCCTCTTGCTGCCGAATGATCATTTTCAAACATATTAATAATTGCTTCCCATAAAAGTTCAAGGTCTTCTTCAGAAAATCCTGTCACCTTTCTCGCCAGATTTGCCGAAATATATCCTTCTACTCGATATAAACCATAAGGTACAATGCTTTTTCTTCCCATTTCGGTATTTTTATTTTCTGCATCTTTCTCTGTTGTAATTGCAACTCTTGTAATTGTTACTTCTTGACTAATAATAGGATCAATACTTCTTGCGAATCCAATCTGTACTGGACCTCTTACCTGTCCACAATTTAAGGATGCCTTTACAAAAGTTGTCATAACAGCACCAAAAGTACGAATGTCAAAAAAATTATCACACATGTAGTCTCTCAGTTTAATATCTACCTTTTCGTCAGTTTTCTTTAATTTTTTCAATTCCTCTGTTACTTTTTTATCTTCAGTCGCTTCAATTCCTAAACTCTTGCATGCTTCACGGTCACTTCGATTCAATGGCACATCTTCTTTAATATAGATTTTATACCCCTTTTCATCTTCTTTTACTGTCTCAACATAATTACGAATTTTTCGCTTAATACACACATCTGTAACTAATCCTAATCCACTTTCTGGATCAATACGTGGCATATTTCCCGCATCTGGATCTCCATTCGGATTTCCATTTTCCACGTCAAATAATACTACAAATTCATATCTGTTTTTAATTGCTTCTCCCATTTATTTTTCCTCCTTTTTCTCATACTTTTTCTGTACTTGATGATAATATCCTAACATAAATTTGCCTTGTTCCTCTAACGATAAACGTCGCGGAAATTTTTCTATTTTTCCCATAAGCTCTGTTAACATTTTCTCATAATATATTTTTGTTCCGCCAGACTCTCTTTCTAATTTCTTAATATGACTATTTTTTAATTTAATCAAAGTCGGAAAAACCGATGCTGGCGTCGCACATGCTGAATTAAAATATCTGTCTCGAATGGTTGTATTAATTCCAGAATTTGCATCCTTTTGAATCGTTTCTAATACAGCAAATAATCTTCCAAGCACATATGCAGATTCTTCACAGCCTTCGTTTAATCCCATATACTCATCTCCTTCTTTCCATTTATAATTTTGTATTAAAAATGCCTTTATAATTGCAGCTCTTCCACACGTAACTTTTCCTTGTTCTGCCCGTATTCGTATTAATGTATCTGTATATAAACTTGCTGGATATTTTGTATCTGACAAAATTGCACTTAGCACCATTGACGCCATATTTGGAATCGGGGTTTTATCTTTCGATTTTTGATTAACAGTTTCGTTCAGCATCTGTTTTATTCCTAAATACCTCATATCTTCCCACGATGGCCTTACAATTTCCATTCTCTGATAATGCTTTGCAATATTTTTAATAATATTTCCAAATGAATTTTGATAATAAAATCGAACAGACAGCCGTGCTGCATTTGGAGCTAAACAAAGAATATAAAATCTTTGTTCAGGGTCTAATTGTATATCTTCTAAATCTACCCAGACTCCTTTTTTTAAATTTCCAAATACTTTATTCATCTCTTCCTGATTATCTACTTTAGGATTTAGCCATGACAAGAAACTATCTTGATATTCTTCTTGCCCTGATTCTGCCCAAAATACAATCATAGAATCACCTAACGCAAATTTATACTCTGATTGATTTAATAAATAATTTAGTGCTGTTGTATAAGCAAACTCTGCATACTTTCCAACCATTGCATTATAACTCTGCTCTTTTCCATAAGACTCAAAGGCAGGTGCATTAAATGAAACTAATGCAGCTCCACTTGACTGTGCGCCTGGAACACCTTTAATTCCTCTATGTATACGTGCAATTTCTGCTCTTTGACCTGTCACAAGGCAAATTCCTTGTTTTCCCTGTTTTTGCTTTTTTAGATATTCTTCCCATATATCCTGTATTTCTTTTTCATCTTGAGCATAGATAGCTTTCATACAAAATATTAGATTTCCACCTTCATTTAACTCATCCCAATGTTCTTTCACAGATAAATTTTCATCTGCACATTCTGGTTTCCAATTTTTAAAAAATAAACAAATTGCCCGAGCCATTTTTCCGTTTGCCTCTTCAAGAAGCATTAAATGTCTCTCTTTTGCAGACTCAAAACATTCTATCGTTCGTTTTTGTATTCCGTCTCCATCTATACCTAAAAAATATTTTGCATTATCACACAAAAAATTGGAAGATACTCCTGACGACCTTGTAACCATTTCCGGAACATTTAATAATACAGGAACCCATATTTTTTTCTTTCCTCTTTCTTCTTCCTTCCTTTTTGAAATAATGGCTTTTATCGTTCCATCTTCATTTAACTCAATTGCATGAGATACTTTTGCTTGACACCAACCTGATTTTGATACTTTTTCCTGCAATACAAGATTCTCATAATATTCTGCTAAATTTTGTAGAATCATCGAATCACCTCACAATTTCTTAAATCCAAAACCCCCTTTTTCAATACTGCTCGAAAGAACATTGCCTGTATATTATCTTTATTGCTATAATCCATATCATACAACATCAATCCTAAGTCTCTTTCACTTACATCATCGTATGCTGTATGTATTTCTTCTTCCTCACATAAGCAAAAATGGGCTGGAAATTCACGACATCCAAAATAAGGCATGTGATAACATTCTCCTCTCCTTAGACGACGCATCATAATATCTTTAAATTTTCCTGGATTATCTGTCTCATTTGCCTTTTCTGTCATTTCAAAATGAGCTTCTATCACATAGCAAACATCACACAAAATTGTTGATGCTCTTTGGACTATCTCATTTTTTGTGTTGATATAAAGTGGCTTATCAGCTCCATTATAAACCTGCAAAACATTACTTGCGGACACCTTACTTTTCACTTCGTTTCTACGAACACTTGTAAAGCAGATAGGGTTCTTAACATAAATTCTATCAATATTCCATCTCAATCCTGGGTGCCAATAAATTGCCTCTAGAATTCCCCTTGCAGCCGACGGTGTCATAACATCATACGAATATCGTTCCACTTTCAACTCTGGGCGTGAGAATAAGGCATAATCTCCCCATACCTTAACCTTCACTCCAATTCCCATATCGCATCCATCCTTTCTCATCATTTAACGTTTAAAATTTCTTCATCCTCTGTGTAAATTCACTATACTACACTTTATTTAATTAATCAATACATTTCCAAAATAAGTTTAATTAAAATTCTACTGAAATACCAATTAAAATTCTATTGAAAATTTATAATATTTCATTTATACTTACATTACGTCTGGAATTTCCAGTGGATTGAAATAGTAGCATTTTTAGTAACAAAAATGGTAACGGCGTATAGGAAGTTTCTTTCTTATACGCCATTACTTATTTAATTACTCAAAAAAACAAAGCCATTTCATCGTCTATCGTCATTTCCAATCCGCAACTTTCTGAATACTGCTCTAAAGATACAAGTTCATAAAAATCTTTCATCTCTCCAGAAACCGGTCTTATCATTCCCGCTCCATACAAATGGTTAAAAAGGCTGTTCTTTCCCGATTCATTTCCAAACACCTGAATACAGTATTGTCCTGCTCTTCTCATTCTTTCCTTAGATATGCCTTTACTTTTTATCTCTTGCAACAGATTTTCAGCCTCTGACTCTATATTAATAAAGATTGTTCGTGTATCTTGTTCAATCAATTTAAAATTTTTTGCAACTGTTTCAAAATTACATTTTATTCTTTTAAATTCGTTCATAATATTCTTTTTATCTAAAGTCTCTCCACGATGATGATATAAACGTGAAAAATAATCCGTGATACAGTCTAAATCTGCAATCTCTTCATAATCACTTAATATCGATTTTGCAGTATCAATCTGCAAGCTTTGACTTCTTATAATTCCAGCATCATCAAATTCAAATAGATAAACGTTACTATCTGACGTTTTATTTTTTCCTTCACGATTACATCTTCCTGCTGCCTGTATCATAGAATCAATTCCTGCAATTTGACGATATACATGTTTGAAATCCAAATCCACACCTGCCTCCACCAAGCTTGTAGCTATTACTACACATTTCCGTTTTTCTGCTAAACGCTCTCGAATTTTTTTAAGTATACTCTTTCTGTGATTTGGATACATACTTGTCGATAAATGATATACGCCTTCTCCCTCTAACATTCGGTAGAGTTCCTGCGCACATTTTTTTGTATTTACAATACACAATGCATTTGTCTCTTCTTTTAGCTTTTCTGCTAACTTTTTCTTCGATATATTTCCAATATTCTGATATTCTACTCGTTTTAAAAAACGAAATTGTTCTTCTACTCTCGGACAAAGTTCTGTTATTTGTTTTTTCACACTCCAAATCTCATCTAACGCTGGTTGTGTAGCTGTACACAGCACAATACTCGTCTTATAATTATCAACCAACTCTTCCAGCATAGCAGTACAAGGCTTCAGGTAATCTAACGATAACATTTGAGCTTCATCCAAAATAATAACACTATTTGCAATATTATGTATTTTTCTACATTTTGATGATTTGTTAGAAAACAATGACTCGAAAAATTGAACGTTAGTTGTTACTATTACAGGCTTATCCCAATTTTCACTTGCGAGTTGCATTGGCTTAAATTCTTCTGAATTACTATAATCTACATTACAATGATTTTCTAATACATTTTGTTCTCCTAAAATATCTCGAAAAATTTGTGCATTTTGTTCTATGATACTTGTATATGGAATCACATAAATAATACGATCCATGCCATGTTTTACTGCATGTTTCAAAGCAAAAGCAAGAGAGGCTATTGTTTTTCCTCCACCTGTCGGTACTGTTAATCGAAAGATTCCTTTTTCATCTTCTCCCTCTTTGATGCAATTTTTTAAAATCTCTGTTCTTCTTCCATTAATCGTATCTGTATCGTCATTTTCCAACCATTTTAAAATATGTTTCTCTAATCTTTTCCATAATACCTCTAATGGCTCTCCAAATTCTCTTTCTGTTTTTCCATTTTTCATAAAGAATTCTGTGTCCAAAAAATCTGCATCTACTAAACAGGAATATATCATTCTTATAAAAGTAGCCAACGCAAAATCATTATTTTTATCTCCTCTAAACGGTATCGGATCTGTCTGCAATTTAGGAATTTCGATTTCATCTTTATATGCCTGATAATCATAAATCTTTTTATTGTATCTCCCACATAAACTAGATGCTATTCCAGTATTTCCGTAATCTGGAAGTCCTGCATGATGTCCTGCAATACAATAACTTAAAATTTGATAATATCCTCCTAATTCTTTACAGATTTTTGCGCCTGCTGTTGAATGATCTATCATTTTATTTGTATTTTTTTTAATTTTCTCTTGAAACTCCTGCGAATACTTTCCAATATCATGCATTTTCCCACAGCAATATCCCCATTCTCCTTTCCCAAATTTTTCTGCAAATTCACCTGCAAGCTGTGCCGTACCACATAGGTGTTCTTTAATTGTTTGTTCCCTTTCTTGTTCTTTGTGTGCGATATACTTCACACTCTTCACCCCTTTTTGTTTTTTACTTTAATAATCCGTTCTCTTTATTACGTTTAGTATAACATTAAACGAAAAAAAAGCACAGAACAAGTTTTCGACTTATTTCGTGCTTTTTCTACATATTTTTCTATTTATTCTTATTTTCTTCTCACCGCCCACACAAATCCATGTGCAGCCAGTTCCACATCTTTTAACTCAATCTTCTTTCCTGTAAACAAATCTTCAAATTCGCCTTCTTCCTGCATCCATGCTGTCCGTGGCTCATTTCCAAAATTAAACAGGGCAATAAATCTTGTATTCTCATCTTCTCTTAAGATTCCAAGGATTTTATTCTCTTTTACATCATAAGTATACACGTCTGCTTTTGCATCAAACACAGTCTCGTTTCTTCTTATCTTCTCTAATTTTGCCAGGGAATCAAATACGATTTCTTCCACCGAATATTTCTCTTTTCGTTTTTTTGCATTTTCCCACAAAAATGCTCCTCTATGAATATAGCGTGAGTCTTCTGCTTTTTGTGGATTTTCTTTATAGTGGTTATCATTCAACTGGGCAATTTCATCTCCACTGTATAACATTGGAATTCCAGACTGTACCAGCATATATGCGTGAAGCATCACATCCATGCGAACTGCTTCTTCTAATTTTTCAGCATTATCTTCTTTTAATGCTGTCTCAATTCCACACATCGATGCAGTTGTTCCGCAGAAGCGTGCATCCATTGTGACAGGGTCATCGTTATAGAGTTCTCCACGGCTTACACTTCCTTGTGTTTTTCCGGTAAAGAAATCATTTAAAAAGCGTTTATGTGCAATTTCTTCCATTCCATAATCTTTGAGTGTTTCAAAATCAAGTCCCCAGCCAATATCATCATGGCATCTTAAATAATTTAAAAACAGATACTCTTTTGGAAGTTCATTTACAATATCCATCTGTTTTTTTAGCAGGCGGATATCCTGTGTGGCAACGGTATGCCAGGTTGTTGCCATTGTTGTTACATTATATAACAGATGACATTCCGGTTTTTCCACTGTTCCAAAATATGGTACTACTTTTTCCGGTTCCATGACAACTTCTCCAAGTAAGATAACACTCGGGCATACAATTTCACCAATCATACGCATCATTCGTACAATCGTATGCACCTGTGGAAGATTACGAGACGGTGTTCCTAATTCTTTCCAGATATACGGAACAGCGTCAATTCGGATTACATCAATTCCCTGATTCGCAAGAAACAGAAAATTATACATCATCTCATTAAATACTCTTGGATTTTTATAATTTAAATCCCACTGATATGGATAAAAGGTAGTCAATACATAATGATTCAAATCTGGAAGATACGTGAAGTTTCCTGGTGCTGTTGTCGGAAAGACCTGTGGTACGGTTTCTTCATATTGTTTTGGAATTTCATCATTATCATAGAAGAAGTAACGGCTCATGTACTCGCCTTCTCCATTTCTGGCTCTTTTCGCCCATTCATGGTCTTCTGATGTATGATTCATAACAAAATCCATACACACATTCATGTCTTTTGCATGACAGGCATCCGTTAATTTTGCTAAATCTTCCATTGTTCCAAGCTCTGGTTTTACTTTTCGAAAATCTGCAACTGCATAACCGCCATCAGAACGTCCTTCCGGTGAATCTAAAAACGGCATCAGATGAATACAATTTACGTTACATTCTTTTAAATAATCCAGTTTTGTCTGTACACCTTGTAAATTTCCAGCAAAATTATCAATATAAAGCATCATTCCAAGCATGTCTTTTTTCTTAAACCACTCTGCTTCTTTTATTCGTTTTGCATCACGATTATGCAGTTTTTGCTTTCTTGCTTTGTAATACTCATACATCTGGTCACATAATTCTGCAAACATTGCGTCATTTCCATAAAGTTCCATATACAGCCAGCGAAGTTCGTCGTGATGACGATTTAATCGTTCCTGAAAAATCATATCTTTTTTATTCATTTTTTCCTCCCAGAATCTGATTTTTTAATTTCGTTTTGTAAAGTAACCGGTTTTTCTATACTGTATTCTATCACAAACCTATGTATATCTCAATAATAAAAGTATTTTTCAGCATTTTTATCAATTTTTATTCGGATTTTTGTCATTTTTGTAAAACCGGTTACTTTATAAAATTCCATTGTTTCTTTTTCTCTTTTTTGATATACTGATTTTTAGAAAGGCGGTATTTTACTATGGCAAATAAAAAAAACAATATCACATTCAGTGATATTGCAAAATATACAAACTTTTCAAAAACTACAATCTCCCGTTATTTTAATCATCCGGAGACCTTAACAGAACAAAATCGGAACATTATTGCAGAGGCACTTGAAAAATTAAATTATAAAGAAAACAAAGTTGCAAAAATTCTGGCGAACGGATGTACCGAATTTATCGGCATCATCATCCCAAACTTATATGTTCGTTATTATTCTGAGATTTTAAATCAGATTTTATCAACCTATGAAGCTTTTGGCTATAAATTTCTGGTTTTTATCAGCAATGGCTCAAAAGAAGATGAAAGAACTTACTTACAGGAACTTTTAGCTTATAAGATTGAAGGATTAATTATCTTAAGTCACACACTTTCCTCGATTGAACTGGCAAATCTTCATCTTCCATTAGTTGCTGTAGAGCGGGAAGATACTTATATCTCAAGTGTCAATTCCGATAACTATCAAGGAACGATTCTCGCCTGTGAAAATCTCTCTTCCCATGACTGTGAAGTATTTTTGCATATCAGTGCTCCAACAACCCGAACAACTCCTGCTTATAAACGAGTGGAAGCATTTGATGATTATTGTGAAAAACACCAATTACTACATCATACTTTTATGGAAGAGATGGGAACTTCCCACGAAGAAGTAAAAAGCCACCTAACTCATATTTTAGAACAAATTGAACTGAATTATTCCGGTATCCGAAAGGGAATTTTTATCTCCGGTGATACTTATGCAAATGTATTTTTAAATCTGTTAATCCGAAAGTATGGCTATCTGCCAAACGACTATTTTTTAATTGCATTTGACGATTCTCCGATTTCACGGGAAGCTATTATTCCAATCAGTTCTGTCAGCCAGCAGATTGACAAGATTGCATTTGAAGCCGTTGAGTTATTAATCTCACAAATTCAAGCGCAAAAAGAAAGACCGGCTTTTTGCGAGCCAGTCCATAAAATTATTTCTCCTGTCTTAATTCCAAGAGAAACCACAGAGAAAAATTAATTCTCTTATCTCTCTTTTAAATCCAAGGCAATTCCCTCCAGAAACGGAACCAGGTAATTTCCGTTTCTGGTTAAAAACCATTTCGGATTCAATTCTTCATACTTAAAGTGTTTTCGTCCTCCATTTTGTCCACGATTCCAAAATTTTAACATTTCCTCATATCTCATATAATAAATTTCGTCTCTATGACTGAAATACAGAATCAAAAATGCAATTCCATCCTGTTTTTCAAACTCTCCCATAAATCGCACCTGATGTTCGTGAATATTCTGTAAGGGAAAATTATCGGTATGACATTCTTTTGCATCAAAGCAGACCGGAATTCCCTGCACTACACCAATATAATCGACTGTACTTTTCTGGTCAAAGTAAGCAAGTGTAATATGACGGCTTTCTTTTTCAATCCGAACCGGAGTAATCGGAGTCGGCACTTTTTGAATTAAAGCCAGATTTCTTTCACGATACTGTTCACAGGTTTGATTAATAAATTCTTCTAACGCAGAACCTCGCAGTCCCCTTGAGTTCCAAGTTGCCAATTTCCTGCCTCCACTCTTATCTTATATCCCCTCGGAGTTTTTTTGTTTCCGACCGTACATTTTTTGTACTCTCAAAATCTTCTCACAAACTCAACACAAAAAATTATAAAAACACATTTATTTTATCAGCTTTGGAGACGGAAAATAACGCAAAACTGCTTTTCCAAGGATTTTATCTTTTTCTACAAAGGAGTTAATCCAGTATCTGGAATCTCGGGAATGATTTCGATTATCTCCAAGCATAAAATAGCTTCCTTCCGGCACCTTATACGGTCCAAAATCACCTACCGGTGTCTCCGCAACAAAACTGTCGTCTAATGGTTCTTCTGAATCATTAATGTAAACTTTACCATCCTTAATCGTTACTGTTTCTCCCGGAAGTCCAATAACTCGTTTGATAAAAAGCTGACTTTCATCATCCGGAAATTTAAAGATCACAATATCAAAACGTTCCGGGTCTTTTGTCATATAAGCCAGACGATTTCCAAAAACCCTGTCTCCGGTCATAATCGTTTTTTCCATAGATTCTGACGGAATTCTTGCGTTAATTAACAAAACATTATTGATAATAAAAACAATTACCACTACGAACACAATCATTTTTACATATTCCCACAGTTCTTCCATCATAGAAGGACCTTCATATTTTTTGCTCATCCAATCTCTCCTTCTGCTGTTTTTACTTCTTTTGTAATAATCTGTTTTAATACCTTTGGAACCGGCGCTGTAATTTCCATATCAGAAAGATTTGCCAGCTCACCCTCTAACTGTGGCAGTACTAATTTCCAGGAATGAAGAAGCTGGCTTTTTACTTTATACTGTGTATGATACTTTTTATTCACCTGCACATCTCCATACTTTGCATCACCTACAATCGGATGCCCGATACTTGCCAGATGCGCACGAATCTGATGAGAACGTCCGGTAAGCAGTTCCACCTTTAAAAGAGTCAGCCGGTTTTCTTTTGAACATCCAATCGGAGTGTATTTCGTTTCAATCAAAACTGCATCTTTCTGTGGCTGTCTGGTAATCGTTACTTTATTCGAAGTTTCATCTTTTTTTAAGTACCCTTTAATATGAGCTTCTTCTTTTACGATTCCTTTTACCAGTGCCAGATAATATTTATGAAGATTTCTGTCCCGAAACAACTGCGTCATTGTCTGAAGTCCTGCCATTGTTTTTCCTGCTGCTACAATTCCGCTCGTATTACGGTCCAAACGATTGCACACCGCTGGATGAAAGGTTCTGAAATCTTCTTTTGTCATCGCTCCGGAATCAAGCAGATAACCCGCCAGATATTCATTTAAAGAAACATCTTCTTTTTTTGCTTTCTGTGAAAGCATCCCTGCCGGTTTATTGATAAAAATCACGTTTTCATCTTCATAAAGAATTTCGAGAGAACCTTTTTTCACTTCTTTTTCTTCTCCCATAAATTTTTCTAATGTTTCATCTGAAAAAAACAACTGAACTTTATCATTCACTTCGAGTTTCTCATTTCCGCTTGCCTTTTTTCCATTTAACGTAATATTCTTCTTACGAAGCATCTTATAGAGAAAGCTTTTCGGTGCTTCTTTTAAATATCTGGAAAGATATTTATCAAACCGCTGTCCGCTTTCCTGCGCTTTTACTTCTAATTCTTTCATTTATTTCTCCTAAAGCGTAATTGCAAAAATAGTATGCATAATCAGCTCATTTCTGCTTAAATCCGGATTATTTTCATCCGGCACAAATCGAATGCCTTCTTCCAGTGACTCATGATGCTCCCACATAGAATCCAAACGATTTAAATATTCCGGAAGACGTCTGAATACCTTGATCGTTACATAATATCCATTTTGTCTTAAAATGGTCTGAATATGCTTTTCCACAAACGGAATATCGGATTTCTCACGGCTGGTATATGCAACCACATTATTTCCGCAGACTGCAACGGAATCTAAAAAGGTCTGTTTTTCATAAGCAGAAACCGGCAGTTCATACGCACACACCAAACCTTCTTTATGCTGCTCAATCTGCTTATAATCGTCCTCTGACATTGGCTTTTGCAGATACATCATAATTGCGCTGACTGCAAATTTACATGCCGGCAGACAACCCACCGCTGCAAAAACGGTAAATACTGTATTCCTGTCTTTATTGATAATCCAGCCGACAAAGAAAACTGTCAGTGGTGGAATCAAAGCTAAAATAGTATAAATCGTACGCTTCTTTTTCTGTGACTGAATATATCCGAAATCACCTTTTTTTATTTTTTGTTTTTTATTCATGTAATTCCCCATTTTTACGTATCTTGTTCTTGTCTTGTTTTATGTAAATTTTAACAATACTTTATGCGGAACAATTTTACAAATCCGGAAAAAACACTTCATTGAAATTCCCGGAATCGACAGTTCCTTTCCTTTTGCCGCATCTTTGATTGCAACCGAAACTACCTTGTCCGTTTTCATAATAAATGGTCGTTTAATAACAGGAATGCTATCTTTCCCACCAATTGTATCTAAAAACGGAGTATCTACCGGACCTGGGCATACAATTGTAACGGTCGTTCCTGTCTTTTTTAATTCTCTGCGCAGTGCTCTCGAAAAACTAAGCACATAAGACTTTGACGCCGCATAAACAGCAAATCCCGGCTGTGGCAAAAAAGCAGAAGCAGAAGCTAACATAACAATTCTGCTTCTTTTTCCACAGTACGGAAGTACAATTTTCGTAAGCAGGGTCAATGCATTGCAGTTTACTTCAAGCATACGGTTACAATCCATCAAATCTGTCTCTTTTATCTTTTTATTAATCCCACATCCTGCTGCATTTACAAAGTATTTCACATACGGTTTTACTTTTTCTAATTCTTCTTCCAGTCTCAGCAAATTTTCTGTCTGAGTAATATCCATAGCAAAAACACGGAGCGGCACTATACACTGTCGCTTCAGTGTCCAGAGTGCCGTTTCATTTCTGGCAATGACCCAGATTTCATCTAGCCATGAATACTTTTCTGCAAGCTGACAGACATAACTTGCACCAATTCCAGAAGACGCTCCTGTTACAATTGCTATTTTCATCTTATTTTCCTTTCCTTTTATGCACATTTCGAATCGTTTTCTTTTTTCGCTGTACGGTTGATTTCTTGAAATCTTTTCCTGCCTGTACCGTTTTTTTTCCTTCTTTTATCAGACATTTATGCTCCCATCCAATCAAATCCGTTCTTCCTGCTTTTATCAGAGCTTCTTTTACCAGTTCACGATTCTGTGGGTTTTTATATTGAATCAAAGCTCTCTGCATTGCTTTCTCATGTGGATTTGTCGGAATATAAACTTCTTTTTTCGTTCTTGGGTCAATCCCTGTATAATACATGCAGGTAGACATCGTAGAAGGTGTTGGATAAAAATCCTGCACCTGTTCCGGCATAAATCCCATATCACGCACATACTCTGCCAGCTTTACCGCATCCTTTAAGGTGCAGCCCGGATGAGAGGACATAAAATATGGAACCACATATTGTTTCTTTCCGGTTTTTTTATTTGCCTTTTCAAAGTCTGCTAAAAATTTCTGATAAACCTGATGTTCCGGTTTTCCCATATAAGACAGCACACGGTCTGAAACATGCTCCGGAGCAACACGAAGCTGTCCACTTACATGATACTTCGCCAGTTCTTCTAAAAAGCGCCTGTCTTTGTCTGCTTCCACATAATCAAACCGAATTCCGGAACGAATGAATACTTTTTTTACATTTGGAATCTTTCTGAGTTTTTCCAATAATTCCAGATAATCTTTATGGTCTGCTTTTAAATTTTTACAAGGTTTTGGAAACAGGCACTGACGGTTCGTGCAGACTCCTTTTTTCAGCTGCTTTTCACAGGCTGGTTGTCTGAAATCTGCGGTTGGACCTCCTACATCATGAATATATCCCTTAAAATCAGATTCCTTTGTATATTCCACTGCTTCTTTTAAAATAGATTCATGACTTCTTGTCTGAACAATTCTTCCCTGATGAAATGCAAGTGCACAAAAATTACAGCCCCCAAAACAGCCTCTGTTACTTGTAATACTGAATTTAATCTCTTCAATCGCCGGAATCTTCCCGAGTTTTTCATACATCGGATGATAGGTCCTCATATACGGTAAATCGTAAACCTCATCCATTTCTTTTTGGGATAACGGCTTTGAGGGAGGATTCTGTACCACATACCCACGATTTCCGTAGGACTCTGCCAATACTTTTCCTGAAAACGCTTCCATATTTTCATACTGAACCTGAAAACTCTCTGCATATTTTTTCTTATCTGCACACATTTCTTCATAAGAAGGAAGGATGATTCCACCCACAGGTGCTTCTTTTGTATGATACACCGTTCCTGCAATATGATGCAGAGTGGAAATATCTTCTCCACGATTGAGTGCCTCTGCAATTTCTAAAATACTGCGTTCTCCCATTCCATAAGAAATCAAATCTGCTCCTGAATCTAATAATACAGAACGTTTTAAAGAATCTGACCAGTAATCATAATGTGCCAGTCTTCTAAGAGAAGCCTCGATTCCACCAATAATAATCGGGGTATGCTTATAAGTCTGACGGATTAAATTCCCATACACAATTACTGCACGGTCCGGTCGAAGACCCATTTTCCCTCCTGGAGAATACGAGTCTTCCCTTCTGTGCTTTTTGGAAACGGTATAATGATTTACCATCGAATCCATATTTCCGGCAGAGACTAAAAATCCTAGCCTTGGTTCTCCAAATACGCAGACACTTTCTTTTTTCTTCCAGTCCGGCTGTGCAATAATTCCCACGCTGTATCCATAATGTTCTAAAAGTCTTGTAATAATTGCCATCCCAAAAGACGGATGGTCCACATAGGCATCTCCACAGACATATACAAAATCTGGCTGACTAATTCCACGATTTTGCATTTCTTTCATCGTAACCGGTAAAAACTGCATCATTTTAACACCTCAAATGTCTGATTTAAAACCTCATCGTAATCTTTTATGTAATAATCCGCAAGCTTTTTCTTTTGTTCCATTTGTTCTTTACTGTAACTGTCCTCAACGGCACATACCTTCATGCCTGCATTCTTTCCAGCTAAGATTCCCATTGGAACATCTTCAAATACCAGACAGTTTTCAGGACTTACATTTAAGGCTTTTGCTGCTGCAAGATAAACATCCGGTGCCGGTTTGCTTGCTGACACATCACAGCAGGTTATCATTTTGGTAAAATAATTATCAATTTCATGTGCCTTTAACACCATTTTAATCAATTCAATACTGTTGCTTGAACAAATCGCAGACGGGATCTGCTGTTCTTTTAAATATTCTAAAAATTCTTTTACTCCATCCTTTAACGGAACTTCATTACAGTACTTTTCAGTTGCCATGGAAATCCAGGCTGCCTTTATTTCTTCCAAGGAATCTTCAATTCCAAATCGCTTTTTAAAAAACACTGCGGTTTCTGTAAATCCCATTCCCTCTAATTCCTGCTGGAATGAATCAATCTCATCTGAGGAAAGAACAAGTCCTTTTTTCTCAAAATACTCTTCATCTACGGATTTCCAAATCCACATGGAGTCAACCAACGTTCCATCTAAATCAAACAATACTGCTTTTATGTTTTTAAGCATTCGTTTTCAACCTCTCTATTTCTTCTTGTGTAAGCGGACGATACTGTCCTGTTTCTAATGCTTTATCTAATGTTAAACTTCCCATCGACATTCGTTTTAAAAATACCACTTCATTTTCTGCTGACTGAAACATCCGTTTTACCTGATGAAACTTTCCTTCATGAATTGTAAGCAGACAGTTTTTTCTATCTTCGGAACAAATTTCAAGTTTTGCCGGCAAAGTCAATGCTTCCTCTCCAATATCAATTCCGTTTTCAAGCGCCGCTTCATACTCCTGCTTTAACGGTTCTCTTAACTTCACAAAATACGTCTTATCCACATGTTTCTTTGGAGAGAGCAAACGATGAGCCAGTTCTCCATCATTTGTAATCAGCAGTAATCCTTCTGTGTCTTTGTCCAGACGACCTACCGGAAATAAATCCTTTCGTTTTTTGGAATCGATACAATCCAAAACCGTTTTTTCCTTCTTATCTTTTGTCGCAGAAACCACTCCTCCAGCTTTATTAAGCATATAATACTCAAATTCCTGATAGACCACCGGTTTCTGATTTACTAAAACTTCGTCTGTTTCACTGTTAATTTTTTGTTCTGGTTTTTTGATTTTTTCTCCATTTAAAGTTACCTGACCGGACTTTAAGATTTTTTTTACCTCACTTCGAGTTCCAATTCCCATATCCGCCAGATATTTATCAATTCGTATTTGTGCCATCTACTGCCATCTCCATCCGGCATAGTATTTATTTTTTAAAATGCCATTGCTTAACTTTCCAAATCCGAGTGGATACCGTTCCACGCAGACTAACTGCCAGCCTTTTTTATTGTTGCAGGGAAGGTCTGAGACGTCTAAAGTCTCTCCTTTTAAGTATTTCACACAACGCACATCTGTACTGTCAATTGAAATACAAGATGCAAAATGTTCCGGTTTTAAAGCCATTGCCAATGCCTGCGAAGGCTCAAAGCGGTTCTTTTTTACTTCTCCTAACAACAATCCGGTCCGCAGGTAACGCAATTTTGGCATCTTCACTGCATTTGGCAGCAGATACAATCGTTCTTTTTCCAACTTCAGACAACTTCTGTCAATCGGAAGCTTTAATAATGAAAAAAATTCTTCTACGCAATTTGGGAGTTTTAATTCTTTTCCCATTTGCAGTTTTTGTTTCTGTGTGTTGTCTTGTTCTGTAGATTTTTTTTCAAGCAATGCCAAAAAATGCCCTTCTCCAGACATTTTATGCGGAAAAATACGCACACATTCTGATAATCCAAATCCTTTTGAAAATCCCTCATAAGGAGCAATAGAAATCAGATGCATGTCTGTATTTTGTTCCAACAGCCATTGTATCACCTCTTCATCTTCTTTTTTAGAAAACGTACAGGTCGAATAAAGGAGTTTCCCTCCCGGCTTTAACATACGACTTCCATACAGAATAAGCTGTTTCTGAATTGGAACGTATTCTTCCGGACCTCGTTTTTCCCAGTATTCTATCATTTTGGGTTCTCTATGGAACATTCCCTCTCCGGAACAAGGAGCATCAATTAAAACTTTATCAAAAAATTCCGGGAAATTTTGACAAAGTTTTGCCGGTTCTTCACTTGTTACATAAAGATTGGCTATTCCTGCCAGTTCCAGATTTTTTAAAAGTGCTTTCGCTCTGCTGTTGCTGATATCATTTGCAACTAACATGCCTTTTCCTTTTAAACGGCTTCCAAGCTCTGTTGCTTTTCCTCCAGGTGCAGCGCACAAATCCAGTACAAAATCTCCTGGTTCTACATTTAGCCTGTTTGCCGGTGTCATCGCACTCGGCTCTTGTAAATAATAAAGCCCTGCAAAATAATAAGGATGTCTGGAAGCTCTGAAATCATCTAAAAGAAAGTATCCATTTTCTATCCATGGAACCTCTTTCGCAGAAAAAGGAGCGATTTTTTTCCACTCCTCCTTGCTGATTTTTCCTGTATTAATTCGATATCCCTGCTGTATCGGAAGACCGAGGCTTTCTTTATAAGCCTCATATTCTTCCTGCAACAGGTCTTTCATTTCATTTTCATATTTCTCTGGTAGTCTCATAAGTTTTCCTTTGCTGTTACAAGATTTCCTCTGTCGCAACCGCCTGCGCACGGTATCCCTCTGCAATTACATCTAACTCTTGATGAAAACGCTCTAAGCGTGCTAAATCTTTTGATTCATAAATGCGGTAAAATTCATCCTGAATTTTTGCCACTTCTCTGTTATTTGAATAATGATACAGATTCTCAATATTATTTAAAATTTCTTTTACAATATTGGACTGGTGAACCATAGAGTTCTGTGCATCCATCACTTCATTACGAACGGATGACATCTCCTCGTCAAGAGTTAAAACTGACTGTGCCGCATTGTTTAACCGTGTTCTTACATGAGGCGGCATATTTCCTTTATATTTATACTGCAGCGAATGTTCAATCGTTGCCCAAAAATTCATTGCAAGCGTACGAATTTGAATTTCCGCTTTTATTTCTCTTGGTCCTTCTAAAGTCTCTACATGATAAGCAATAATCATGTGATAACTTCGATAACCGCTTTCTTTCATATGCGTAATATAGTCTTTTATCTCCAGTACCCTCATATCCTGACGTTCCTGAATAATATCCGCCACTTTTTCAATATCTTCAGAAAACTGGCAAATAATGCGGATTCCGGCGATATCTTCTACTTTTTCTTCAAGTTCTTCCCATGAAATATTTTTTCTCTGCATTTTCTCAAGAATACTATTGATTGATTTTACTCGTCCGCTGACCTGTTCAATCGGTGAATAAAGTTCCTTTTCCCTGTGTTCCTTTTTAAGATGTTTGAACTTGATTACCATTTCTTTCACGGCAAGCTCATAAGGAAGCAAAAGCTCATGCCATAAACGTATTTCCATAAATCATTACTCCTTGTCATTGCGCTTTGGAATCATCAACAGACTTTCTGCGCTTTTTTTCTAATCTGTTTTTTACGCATATGTGTTTTAAGTATATCATATTTCTTACATCCATACCAGAAAGAAATCATAAAATCCCTTATCCGTTCAAGTTGACTTCGTATTGTTCACACTTATCATTCTATGAACGGAAAAGGGATTTTATTCCAGTTACTTTTTAATTCTCTTTAATACTTCTACTAAATATTCATATACTCTTTTAGTGGATGAAATAGAAAGGCGTTCTTCCGAAGTATGAATATCTTTCATATCCGGTCCGATAGAAACACAGTCCAGTCCCTTTATTTTTTCATAAAACAGACCACATTCCAATCCTGCATGAATCACTTCAACCACTGGTTCTTTTTGATACATTTCTTTATAAACTTTGGTCATCAGAGGACGAAGTACAGAATCTTTTTTATACTCCCATGCCGGATAGTTTCCGTCTTCATCATATTCTCCACCGAGAAATTCTGTCAGATAACGAATCTGGTCTGCAAGTGCTCTCTTTTCTGAACCAACAGAACTTCTCACACTTGTCTCACAGATAAAGGTTGATGGCATCAAGCGCACAATTCCTACATTACAGGAGGTCTCTACCAGTCCTTCTATAAATCCACACATCTTGCGGATTCCATTTGGATAATGAATCAGGAAAAATAATACTTTCTCCTGACTTGCCGGATGAAGTACCTGTTTTGTACTCTCCTCCTGTACTTCAACATGAACCTGGATATTTTCATCACTGCCTGTGTATTCTTTTTGAATGGTAGAAGTAAATACTTTTGCCATCTGTTCTAATCGACCGGCATCTTCTGCTGAAACTAATACTTCTGCATCTGCCTGTCGTGGAATTGCATTATTTTTCTGCCCGCCTTTCATATCATATAAAAACAAGTCTAATTCACTTCCACACTCATGCAAAAATCTTGCCAGAAGAAGTATCGCATTGGAGCGGTTTTTATTAATCTCTGAGCCGGAATGACCGCCAAGCAGTCCATCCACTGTAATTTGACAAGAAAGCCCTGTACCTTCCACACGTTTTACCGGAAGCTCACTGTAACTCCTAAGTCCTCCAGCGCATCCACTCCATAAATATCCTTCTGCCTCAGAATCCAGATTGATTAGATATTTTCCCTTTAACACAGAGGTATCAAATCCTTCTGCACCTAACAGACCAATCTCTTCATCTACCGTAAACACTGCCTCAATCGCAGGATGTGCAAGTGTCTCATCTTCTAAAACCGCCAGTTCATAAGCAACTGCAATTCCATCATCTCCGCCAAGCGTTGTATCTTTTGCATAGATTTCATCTCCCTCAACGCACAGCTTTAAACCGTCTTTTTCAAAATCATGCTGACTCGTGGCTGTTTTTTCACACACCATGTCTACATGTCCCTGTAAAATTACCGTTGGTGACTCTTCATATCCTTTGGATGCCTCTTTAAAAATTACAACATTTCCCATTTCATCCTGAATAAAACGAAGTTCTTTTTTCTTTGCAAACTCAACAAGGTAATCACTGATTTGTTTTGTATTTCCTGAACCATGCGGAATATTACAGATTTCTTCAAAATAGTAAAACACTCTTTCTGGTTTTAAATTTTCTAATACTGCCATTTTCTGCCTCCATATCCAAGGTAATCTGCAGTGCAGACACACTTTTTATTCTTTCTTATTGTGTCACATCTTTTTCTAAATGGCAAGGACATATTCTTTTCATCCGCTCCATATATTATGATGTGAATTTGAATCAGAGATCGGAGAATCTATTTATGAAACGTCTGTTTTTTTCTTTTTTTTGTCTTTTTTGTTTTCTCTTTTCCTTGTTATTTCCACAGATTTGTATTTCTTCGGCTCTTTTGGGCATCCGGCTTTGGTTTTCTACACTTTTGCCCTCTTTATTTCCTGCAATGGTATTATCCGCCATTTTAATTTCCTCGGGTCTGCTTGAACCGCTTCTCGTATCTTTCAAAAAGTTCTGGCATTCTGTTTTTTCTCTTACCCCCTTTGGTGCTTCTGCATTTTTATTTGGAATTTTATGCGGTTTTCCAATGGGTGCAAAAACTACAGCATATTTATACCAATCTAATAAAATTTCCAAACAGGAAGCCTGCTATCTTTTGACGTTTTCTGCTTTTCCAAGCCCTTCTTTTCTGACCGGATATTTATCATTTTCTATTTTAGAAAATCAGGTTCCCAATCATCTGCTTTTTTTCATCTTTTTTCTGTCTGCGTTTCTCACCAGTCTTTTTTTTCGCCGGATTTATTCTGTTTCTCAGCAATCTGTACTTACCCGAACGCAAAAAGAGACATCCTCTTCTCCTTTTGCGGAACTTCTGGATATCTCTATTATGAATAGCCTTTTTTCTATTACCAAGCTTGGTGGATACATTATTCTGTTTTCTGTTTTTCAAGGAATCCTTCAATTCCTGCTGTCTTCTTCGTCTTTCTTTTCAGTCATACTTTGCGGTCTAACAGAATTTTCCACCGGACTTAATGCTTTAAAAGACACTGCTCTGCCATTTTCCTTAAAGCTTCCTCTGACAATGGGGTTTTCCAACTTTGGAGGTCTTTGCGTACTTGCTCAGACTTCCTGCGTACTTTCAGGCACAGACCTCCCTCTCTTTCCTTATCTAATCGGAAGAATCGTTTGTACCCTCATTGCCTCAGGACTTACTTTTTTATTCGTCATCCTCTTCTAACTCGTCGTCTAAATCATCCATATCGAGATTTTCTTCCGGCTCTTCTTCTGTCTGTTTCGGAATCGGATTATTTAACTGAGGTGCAAGTTCACTTCTGTTTTCGCTCACCACATCTGCCGCACTCTGAAGAGACTGTGCAAATGCATTATAAGTCTGTGCAAGCTCATTATATCTTGCATTTGCATTTTCCATCGTTCCATGAATCAGCTGTTCTAAGTTTGCCATCATCTCATCGGTATAAGAAATTGCACTTAAACGTAAATTATTTGCATCTGCTGTTGCAGAGTCAATAATTGCCTGTGCCTGCTGATTTGCACTGTTTACAATTTCATTTGCCTGTGCATAAGCCTGCTGCATTACTTCAGACTCTTTTACCATATCCTGAACTTGTGTTTTTGTTTCTGCAATAACTGCATCTGCTTTTGCCTGTGCATCTGCTAAAATCGCATCTTTATTGCTGATGATTTTCTGATATCTCTTGATTTCATCTGGTGTCTTCATACGAAGTTCACGAAGCAGTTCTTCTAATTCTTCTTTATTTACAACAATTTTTGTTGTTGAAAGCGGCTGGTATTTACAACTTTCTACGTATTCTTCGATTTCTTCAATAATCTGCTCAATTCTGCTACTCATAATTACACTCCTTATTGTATTTTATTACCCTTTTGTGCAAATTTTTCTCTCACTTTTTCTACTACATACTCCGGAGCAAATTTTGATATATCAGCACCAAAATATGCTGCTTCTTTTACCGTAGTAGAACTTAAATACGCATACTCCAGACTTGTTGTCAAAAACATGGTGTCCACATCTTTCGCCAACACACGGTTTGTCTGTGCCATCTGAAGCTCATATTCAAAATCTGTAATTGCCCGCAGTCCACGGATAATTACTTTTGCATCACAGTTTCGGGCAAAATTCACCGAAAGACCACTAAAGGTCTCAATTTTTACATTCGGGATATCTGCCGTCACTTCTTTTAATATATTAACACGTTCTTCCACAGAAAACAACGGACTTTTTTGAGAATTATGTAAAACTCCGACGATAACTTCGTCAAAAAGTTCCGATGCACGTCGAATGACATCTAAATGTCCAAAAGTTACCGGGTCAAAACTGCCCGGATAAATTGCTCTTACCATTTTTTATTTTTATTCCTTCCTTAAGAATACATGCCTGTTTGTTTTATATTTTTTATTTTTTACAATTTCAAACCCGTATTCTTCCACATAATCAAATGTTGTCTCTAACGATGCTTCCACTACAATTAACGTATCTTTTGTTACATAAGAAGCATTTCTTAGCACTGCAAGCACCTCTTTTTCCAGTTTTTTATTATATGGCGGGTCCATAAAAATACAGTCAAACGGTTCTGTTCCTTCTAACATGGAAAGAGCAGTAAACACATCCTGGTTCATAACTTCCGCCTTATCTTTTAGACGGGTAAATTTCAGATTTTCCAGAATACAGTTTGCTGCTTTCTTATTTTTTTCTATTAAGACACAAGAAACTGCCCCTCTGCTTAAAGCTTCAATTCCAATGGCTCCACTTCCCGAAAATAAATCGAGAAACCGACAGTCACAGATATAGGACTGAAGCATATTAAATAATGTTTCTTTAATCCTGTCTGTGGTCGGTCTTGTCTCCATTCCTGAAACTGTCTTGAGGGGCATTCCCTTTGCACTTCCTGCAATTACTCTCATATTCAGCTTAAATCCTCTTCTCTACTTGTTCAGGCGCCAGTCTAAATCCCCATGGTCTAACCCGAGAATTAAAGATTCCGCTGTTGCAATATTGGTTGCAATCGGAACATTATACTGGTCACAGCAACGGGAAATCTGATAGACATCCGGTTCTTTCGGATTAATCATAGAAGGATTGTAAAAAAAGATTACCATATCTATGTCTCCACGTTCTATCATCTCCGTAATCTGTTTATCACCGCCCATACTTCCTGGCAAAAACTTATGCACGCGAAGATTTGTCACCTCTTCAATTCTTCTTCCTGTTGTACCAGTTGCATAAACTTCATGTTTTGCCAAAATATTTTTATAGGCAATACAGAAATCTTCAATAAGAGGCTTCTTACTGTTGTGTGCAATTATACCAACGTTCATATTCAACCATCCTCTTCTTTTTTTTATCAGATTTATTATAGCAAATACAACAACTATCCGCAATTATTTTTTTGCATTTTATGCATTTTTTACAATATCAGATTGAAAATACATAATTTTCTTAGCGTTTCTTTTGCTGAATAGATATTTTAATACAATTCTCATAATTTGTCAAAACCTGTAAACATTTCCAGAATAAAAAAAATAGAATTTCACATACTACCATTGTAACAAAAAAACAGACGACAAAAGGAGGAAGAAAACCATGTCTAACAGTAATTCTTCTAACAGTACAGCCGTACCAGAAGCCAAAAGTGCATTAAACCGATTCAAGTATGAGGTTGCAAGCGAATTAGGTGTCCCTCTGACAGATGGATACAACGGAAACCTTACCTCAAAACAGAACGGTTCTGTCGGAGGCTATATGGTGAAAAAAATGATTGAAAACCAGGAACGTCAGATGTCCAGCGGTTCTTCTAATCTCTAAAAAGAAAGAAAATCAAAAAGGGGGATGCTTCTTTACTTAAGAAGCTTCCCTCTTACTTTGCGTTTTATAGTCTTATAAATCGATTTTCTTTCCTTCTTCTACATATTCGCCGTTTACAACATAATAAGCAGCAGATTCTTCTGGTTTAATATAAATTTCAAGTTTTTCGATTTCTGTCTCTTTTTTACCAGTTTCATCCATCCAGGCTTTCTTTACAGCTGCTTCAATCTCTTCGATTTTAAGGTCTTTTCCGCCAAACTGAATATTCACTCTCTTTGTAACGGTTTTTACAGCTGTTTTCTTCGTTGTTGCTGTTCTTTTTCTGGTTGCTCTTTTTACCGGCTCTTTTTTAGCTGATGCAGCTTTTTTTGTTTCTTCTGCTTTAGTTTCTACATCTTTTACTTCTTCTGTTTTTACTGTTTCTTCTGTCTTAACTGGAGTAGTCTTTTCTGTTGCAGCTGCTTTTGTTGTTTTTGTAACTGCAGCCTTTGTTGTTTTTGTTCTAGGCATACTAATCTCCTCCTTTATGTAGCCCTTACATGATTCTCGTTTATCATAAACCATTTTACCTTTTTTTTCAAGTTTTTTCTGATTCCCATCAGATTCCAGGTCGTTTCATCTGCTCTTTTGCATAAAATTCCAGTCTGTTTTTTAACCCTTTATATTCTTCCGATTCCAGATGCGGGTCTTTTTCTAAAATTTCATCTGCAACAATAGAAGCTTCCTTTAAAATAGCTGCATCCTGATAAATATCTGCCAGTTTAAATTCAAGAATCCCACTCTGTCTGATTCCAAATAAATCCCCCGGACCTCTTAAGCGTAAATCTTCTCCCGCAATAAAAAATCCATCGTTAGATTCTACTAAAATCTGAAGTCGTTCTTTGATTTCTTTTTTTTCTCCTCCCTGCATGAAAATACAGTAAGACTGATGTTCACCTCTTCCGACTCTTCCCCTTAACTGATGTAACTGCGCAAGTCCAAACCGTTCTGCATTTTCTACCATCATAACCGTTGCATTTGGCACATTCACTCCCACTTCAATTACGGTAGTGGAGACTAGTATCTGAATTTTATTTTCGGAAAATTCTTCCATAATTTTATTTTTTTCCGCCGGCTTCATTCTCCCATGCAAAAATCCAACGGAAATCTCTGGCGGCATTTCCTGTCTTAACCTTTTTGTGTAATCCAGTACGTTTTCTGCTTCTAGCCCTTCGCTTTCTTCTACCATCGGACAAATCACATAAACCTGACGTCCCTCTGCAATTTCTTTTTTCATAAAACGATACGCACTTTTTCGATAGCTGGTATCCACCACACAGTTTTTGATTGGGAGACGATTTGCAGGTAGTTCATCAATAACAGATAAGTCTAAATCTCCATACAGCATAATAGCAAGCGTTCTCGGAATCGGTGTTGCACTCATGACTAAAACATGCGGACGTTTGCCTTTTTTCGATAAATCCTCTCTTTGATGCACCCCAAATCGATGCTGTTCATCTGTAATGACAAGTGCCAGATTCTTATAATTTACATTCTCCTGAATCAGTGCATGTGTTCCGATAATCAGCTTTGCTTTCCCATTTTCAATTTTCTGATAAATTTCCCGCCGTTCTTTTGCCTTTATTGAACCGGTAAGTAATACCGCTTCAAAATCAAGCTGATGTTCCTCTAAAAGCTGTTTTAAACTTTCAAAATGCTGGACTGCCAATACTTCCGTTGGAACCATAAGTGCTGCCTGATATCCATTTTGTGCGGACAATAGCATTGCCAGAAATGCAAGAATTGTCTTTCCACTTCCCACATCTCCCTGCACCAGCCTTGCCATCAGTTTTTCTCCTGTCATATCTTTCTGAATTTCCTGCCATACTTTCTTCTGTGCATTTGTAAGCGAATACGGAAGGCTCTGAATCAAAGCCTCCGTTTCTGACACCGGTTTTATCCCAAATAAATTTTTCTCATTTTTAACCGTTTCTTTCATTTGCCGGACTGATAAGAGAAAAATCAAAAACTCATCGAATACCAGTCGTTTTCTTGCCAGAATCATATTTTCCCTGTTTTTTGGAAAATGAATCTCTTGCACTGCGTAATTATACTCTGCTAACTGACAGGAAGTTCTTATCTTCTCTGACAAATACTCCTGTTCGATTTCTTTTTCTTCTAAAACCTGACGTACCATTTTTGCTATCATTTTGTTCGTCATTCCTTTTGTCAGGCTATAAATTGGCAGTAAACGGTTCTGCATTGTCTGATATTGCTCTTTGGTGAAAATCTCGGGCTGTTCCATTACCAGTCTGTTTTTCTTTTCAGATACCACACCTCGAAAAATATAAGTACCCCCAAAAACTAACGTCTTTTTTAAAAATGCCATATTATACCATGTAAGCTGTAATTCCCGTCCTGCTTCTTTTAACGTTGCCGTCACAAGTGTCAGCCTTCCGGTATTTCTTAAGCTGATACTTTGCGTGATTTTTCCCAAAACTGCAATCTTTTCTCCTGCCCGCACCATAGAAACAGATACCGGAATCCGGTATTGTTCATATTCCCTCGGATAATAATCCAATAAATCCTGTATTGTATCAATTCCAAGTATATGAAACAGCTTTTCTGTTTTCTCGCCAATTCCTTTTAAATTACGAATGGATTCCTGTTTTTCCATCTTTCACCCGTACAAAAAAGATGTCCGCACAATTTTTGTACAAACATCTTTTTTCCTTTTCTTTCTTAATCATTCTTTATTCAACAGAGATTACATAATAATAAATCGGCTGTCCACCCTGATTTACATCAATATCAAAGTCCGGATATTTTTCTTCCAATGCTTCTTTGAGTACTTCAGCTTCTTCTTCACTTACTTCTGCACCAAAATAAATACTGATGATTTCTGAGTCTTCGTCCACCATTGCTTCTACTGTTTCCAAGGTTGTTTTTTCTACGTCCTGTCCCACTGCCAAAATCCCATGGTCTCCGATTCCCATGATATCTCCCTCATGGATTTCTTTTTCATCAATCTTTGTATTACGCACTGCATAGGTAATCTGTCCTGTTTTAACAGTTGTGATGCTTTCCAGCATTTCTTCTGTGTTCTCTTCAATTGTTTTTTCCGGCACATAATTAATTAATGCGGTAATTCCCTGAGGAATTGTCTTAGTCGGAATGACAATAATATTTTTATCTTCTGTCAAATCTCTTGCCTGATTTGCGGCCAGAATAATATTTTTATTATTTGGAAATACAAAAATATTTTTCGCATTGACTTTTGCAATCGCTTCCAGTACATCTTCTGTACTCGGATTCATTGTCTGTCCACCTTCAATCAGATAATCTGCTCCTAAATCTTTAAAGATGGCGCTCATTCCATCTCCTACAGATACAGAAATAAATCCAACTTCTTTTTCCGGCATTTGTTCTTTTTGCATTGCAGCCATTTTTTCTGCTTCTTTTATTACTTTTTCATGATGTTCCAGGCGCATGTTATCAATTTTCATATTGGAGAGTTGTCCATAAGTCAGCGCTTTCTGAATGGCATTTCCAGGTTCATTGGTATGTACATGTACCTTGACAATCTCGTCATCTGCTACAACTACCAGTGAATCTCCAATTGACATCAAATATTCTTTAAATGCATGCTCCTCTTCAATCGGGAACGGTTTTTCCAGCATAATAATAAATTCTGTACAATAACCAAATTTAATATTACTTTCTTCTGCCGGAGCCGGTTTAGAAACAGCTACCGTTCCTTTTGGTGCCTCAAAATCCATATTGATTTCTTTTCCAAGATATCCATCATAAGCACCCTTTAATACTTCAAGCAGACCCTGACCGCCAGAGTCTACTACACCAGCTTCTTTTAAAACAGGAAGCATCTCCGGAGTCTGAGAAAGCACTTCCTGTGCATAAGCAATTACTCCTTCAAAGAACGTGTTCAAATCTTCTGCTTCTTCTGCAAGTTCATCTGCCTTTGCTGCTGCTCCTTTTGCCACGGTAAGAATTGTACCTTCCTTTGGTTTCATAACTGCTTTATATGCAGTTTCGACACCTTTTTCAAACGCTTTTGCAAAAATTGGTGCATCCACCTCTTCATACTGCTCAATTACCTTCGCAAATCCTCTAAGAAGCTGAGAAAGAATAACACCTGAATTTCCTCTTGCCCCACGAAGAGACCCTGACGCAATCGCTTTTGCCAGTGTTTTCATAGATGGTTCAGAAAGTGCATTGACCTCTGAAGCAGCTGACAAAATTGTAAGTGTCATGTTCGTTCCGGTATCTCCATCCGGTACTGGAAATACATTCAGTTCATTAATCCATTCTTTTTTTGCTTCCAGATTCTTAGCACCGGCTAAAAACATTCTGCCAAGCATCTTTGCATCAACGGTATTGGTATTCAAAACAAGTTTCCTCCTTAATTAATCAATTACTCTAACACCCTCTACAAGGATATTGATTTTTTCTATTGTCAGACCGGTAAATTCCTCTACCTTGTATTTCACATTACTAATCAGATTGTCTGATACAGCGGAGATGCTTACACCATATGCCACAATCACGTGAAATTCAAGAGTGATTTTATTATCAGTAATTCCAACATTAATTCCATGTTTCAGGCTGTCTCTTTTAAGAAGCTTTACAAGCCCGTCCTTCATACTTACCGCTGCCATGCCTACAATTCCAAAGCATTCCACTGCTACGCTTCCTGCATAAGTGGCAATTACATCTGTATCAATTGCTATTTTTCCTAATCCTGTATCTACAAGTCCTTCCATGCACGGACACCTCCATACCTTTTTGATAGAACTATTCTAACATATCTTTCCCAAAAACGAAATAATAATTTAAAAAATTTATATTTTTACTTGCAAAAAACCAAATCATCTGTTAAAATAACTAGTGTTGTGAGTTTGTATACACGGACTTATTTTAGTTTAAGGAGGTGCTATCATGGCTAAGTGTGCAATTTGTGAAAAAGCTGCTCATTTTGGAAATAATGTGAGCCATTCTCATAGAAGATCAAACAAAATGTGGAAATCCAACATTAAATCCGTTAAAGTTAAAACAGAAAACGGAGCTGCTAAGAAGATGTACGTTTGTACTTCTTGCTTAAGAAGCAACAAAGTAGAAAGAGCGTAATTTCGCATCATCGAGTCCGGAATTGATTTCCGGACTCTTTTTCTTTCCGACATTTTTCATGTTCCATTTTATATCTATTATTACTCTTTCTCTCATTAAATCTTCTCTATTTTTTTCCACAAAAAAGATTATATCCTATCAGCATACACAGCCCTGCTGCCAGCACCATAAAAAAACATTTCGGAAAAACCAGAGCCAGAAACATCCCCGCTCCCAGCCAAAATAGCAAAAATCCAAGTAAGCAGCACACAACTCTCCGCTCCTTTATGGTTTACTTTACTATATGCAAAAAACCGTCATGAATGTACTTCACAACAGTTTTTTATCTATTCTACTCTTCCTTTGTACTCTCGTTTTCTTCTTTTTTATCTGCTGAAGAAACAATATCTTTTACCAAACTTTCTACGGAATCTTCTTTTTCATTTTCCTTTGATTCTTTTTTCTCTCCTGTAAAACGTTCAATTAAATCCGGAACCATATCAAGCAGTTTCGTAACGGTATCCTGATTTTTAATATTCACTAATTTCGTTGTTCCATTTGAGATAACCAACACTGCACTTGGAGAAATTTTTCCTCCCATTCCGCCACCGCCATTATTTTTTTTATCCTGTGAAAACGCTCCTGCTCCCACCCCAAAAGTAACATCAATCAGTGGCAGAATAATGGTATCACCCACCGTGATTGCCTCTCCTACCACTGTTTTAGCTGTAATAAAGCTATCCATTCCTTTAAACAAAGAATCTACGGTTGCCTTAAAGTTATTTTCTGAAGCCATCCTGCTTCCTCCTTCACTGTTTTTATCCTTTAAAATTTTTCCAGATTTCTCGTACTTCATGATTAAAGCCAACTTTTAACACACTCTTTAAAAGTACAATTCCACGGATTCTTCCTTTCACTTTGAGTTCACCTTCCAAAATTTTTCTATCAAAATAAGGGGTAATTTTAATATTATTTCCATAAAGCGGATAACAGATACCAGCAACTGCCAGTATACGCCCCGTTAAAGAAGGGTCATCAAATCCAAACTCAATCTCTCCTCGTACTTTTCTTGGAAGAATATGAAGCCCAAGTTTTTTTACCTCTCCAAGTAATAATGTTTTTGCATTTAAAAATACTTCGGACTCTAAAAATATTCGGATTTCGCTTATTTTATCACAAATCCCATGAACTGTTAACCAAGTTTTTTTAACTTTTCGAAGAATTATTCGGGGAATTTCCAATATTTTTTTTAATTTTTTGAAAAATATTGATATCGGCGAGTGTTTATCCTCTTTCCTTTTCTGATTTTCCTCTGATTTTATTCTTTCCACTTTCTCTGGTTTCTGTTCAATATCTTTAACTTTTTTTCTTTTTTGTTCTGGCTCTGCTACATCCCGATTCTGTTCTTGCTCTATATTCTCTTGTAGTTCTTTTGCTTTTAAAACGGTTTCCGTTTCTTTTCTTTCCGTCTCTTTTGTCCGTGTCTTTTTTCTCTCCGTATTTTGTTTTCTAATTTTTCTCTTCTTTTTCCAAGCCGTTACTTTCTGTATGGAAATCCCAAAAATTTTTACAGACCACTTTATTTTCTTTCCATAACTGTCATAACTGACTTTACAAGAAATCAAACGCGCCAGCCAGAAAACTCTTATTATTCCTTTACTGATTTGGCTATCACGATACCCATAAGCCTGATACCGAACCGGCACAAACAAAATCAAAAAAATTGCTAAAAGAAGTAAAGATAAAACAACCAGAAGCAGGATTCCGATTATCTTAAGAAGTACCAAAACAATATGTATCCGTATCATGTCCTACTCCTTTTCTTCTTCCTTCCATCTTTTTCTATTCGTGCCTCAAGCCATGTCCGAATTTCCGCCGTCCCGGTTTCCTGATAAACTTCATTTACAATTTGTTCTATAATTTCAAGCGCTTCTTCATAACCTTTTGCAAGCCCGATAATAGTCGGGCAATTTCGTCTAAGAGCACTCTGCATCAATAAATTTGCAGAAAAGATTTCCAATGAATTTTCAGGATTAACCGCAAGTGTAATGACATACACGTCAATTACACCTGCTCCCTGATTAATTTTGTGTATTAATTTCTTTGGTTTCTTTTTTGCATTATCGCCAATATACAGATTTTTATACCAGTTTAACATATATTTTTCCTAATCTGTCTTTTTTAATCTCTTTTCAATTTCATTTACTACAGTCTCCAATACTTTAATTCTTGCATAATACTTGCAGTTTCCCTCTACAATTGTCCACGGGGCATAAGATGTCGATGTTTTAATAATCATTTCATTAACTGCTTCTTCATACTGTTCCCATTTTTCCCGGTTTCTCCAGTCCTCGTCTGTTATCTTCCACTGTTTTTCCGGATTTTCCATACGCTCTTTAAAACGTCTTTCCTGCTCATCTTTATCAATCTGCATCCAGAACTTCATTACAATTGCTCCGGAATTTGCAAGATGCGCTTCCATATCATTGATTTCCCGATAAGCTCTCTGCCATTCTTCTTTTGTACAGAAGCCTTCAATCCGTTCTACCATTACTCTGCCATACCAGGTACGGTCAAAAATCGCAATATGTCCTGCTTTTGGCATGTTCTGCCAGAATCTCCATAAATAATGATGGTTTTTTTCAACTTCAGTTGGTGCAGCTGTTGGATTTACGACATAGCCTCTTGGATCCATAAACTCGGTCAGACGTTTGATTGCTCCTCCTTTTCCACCAGCATCCCAGCCTTCAAATCCTAAGACCACGGGAATTCTCCTTCTGTACAGTTCACTGTGCAAAACCGCAATTTTCTTCTGTAGTTTTTGTAGTCTTTCTTTATATTCTTCTTTTGTATAAGAACAACTTAAATCTGCATTGCTTAAAACAGAAGCCTCAAACAGTTTTTGCTTCTTCTCCTGCCTTTCCGTCTGCTTTTCCTCTTTTTGCACTGTTCTCTTCTTCAGTGCTTCTTCTAACTGGTGAATTACAGTTGCATAAATTTTAGCAGTTGCATATTTTTTATCCGTTGCTTCCACAATCGTCCATGGTGCATATTCCGTCTCTGTCTGTTCCAGCATATTTTCTAAAATTGATTTATATCCATCATAATTTTTATTTCGTTCTAAATCCTCCCTTCTGACACGCCACGCAGTCTCTTTCGACTCAATCAGTTTTTCAAAACGTTTTTTCTGCTCTTTTTTGCTGATATGAAGAAATAATTTTATCAAAACCGCACCATCATCTGTTAAAGTCCGCTCAAATGTATTGATTTCCTGATATGCCAGATTTTGTTCTTCTTTTGACAGTTTCTTTTCAAAAAAATCAACGGATACATGACGATACCAGCTTGTATCAAAAATTGCAATTCTTCCTTTTTCTGGGGTTTTCGTCCAAAAGCGCCACAAAAACGGGTACATCTGCTCCGTCTTTGTCTCTTTTTTCATTGCATATACGTGGAATCCTCTTGGGTCTAACGGATGAATCAATTTGTTAATCTGGAGTCCCTTTCCTGCTGCATCAAACCCCTCAAATATGATAATAACAGGTATTTTCTGTTCTTTACATGCTCTTTGCATTCTTGCAAGAGTCAGTTCCATCTGTGCTATTTCTTCACGATAAGCCTCTTTTTCCATAGTTTTTGTCAAGTCAATCTGTTCTAACATAGTCTTTGCCTCCTTACTATTCCTATGTACTCTCGGATTCCCAAAGTATATTCCTGATAGCATAGAAGGGACTGATAATCCAGTCCCTTCTCCCCTAAAAATACTTTCTGTTTCCCCAAAGATTTGCTTTTTTTAAATCCAAGTATTCATTATAAGCCTTTTCCAAAATCTGTCTTTCATTTGAAAACCGCAACAGATGGTATGCTTCATGGAATTTATAAAATCCGGAATCCACAAAGTATTCTTCTCTCTGAGGTTTACTGTAATAACTTCCCGCAGACATCAGATACCAATGTACCTCTTTCTCTACCGTATCCTCCGGTATACAAAAACTATACTGACTTTTTCCCACATATTTAATAATATTTGCTGTCACTCCCGACTCTTCTTTTACCTCTCTAAGCGCCGTATCCTTATAGTCTTCGCCTTCTTCTACAGTTCCTTTTGGCAATACCCATCCTTCATATTTATGTTTGTAGGATTTGTATAAGGTCAGTATCTTTCCGCGATATATTACCACCCCGCCACAGCTCGTTGCTTCAACCATTTTGCAAGTCCTCCTGTAAAAACCGTTTCCCGGTCAGCGTTGTGTTTCATTGTGTTTAGTATACCTCTTTTTGAGAACCTGTGCAAGGATTTACGATTAAGAATTAATAATAATATTGATTAAAAATCTGATGGGCAATCGGCACTGCTACAGAACTTCCTGTTCCTGCTCCTTCTGCAATTACTGCAACGACAAGCTGTGATTCGTCATTTTCTGCCATTCCCACAAACCAGGAATGTGTATGAATACTTCCATCGCTTCCATAATATTCCGCAGAGCCTGTTTTTCCGGCTGCAGAATAACTTTCTCCGCTTAAAGCCGAAGCTGTTCCGCGATTTACAACTTCCTGCATCAACTGTTTTAATCTAGAAGCTTCCTCTTTTGTCATAAGTGTTTTATACTCCGACGTCTTTGTCTTGCTTACAACATCTCCATTTACATTTTGTACCTGCTGAATATAATATGGTTTCATCAGCACACCATCATTTGCAATTGCACTTACAATTAATGCCATATGCATCGGAGAAACCAGAGTATTTCCCTGACCGATTGAGGTCTGCATTAAAAGCGGATTTCCCGGGTGCTCTCCTAAATCAAATTTACTGCTGTTATAACTGATAGAAATCGGAAGCTTTTTATTAAACAGCAGACTTTCTGCCGCACTCGTCAGTTTTTTAGCACCAAGCTCCATACCAAGATTTGCAAATGCACTGTTACAGGACTCTGCAAACGCTGTTTCAAAGTCTTCCGTTCCGTGTTCTTCTCCATCATAGCAACTGATAGTATGATCATCTACAGTAATACTTCCATCACAGGTATAAGTAAAATTATCCAGATTTCCATTTTCACTTCTAAGATAAGCAAGTGTTGTCACAATTTTAAAAACTGACCCTGGCGGATAAGCTCCCTGTGTTGCACGATTTAACAAACTGCTGTTTGAAGAATCACTGGTCAGATAATCCCAATCCTGTGAAACAGTGTTTGGATTAAAGTCCGGCTTACTTACCATAGCCAGCACTGCTCCACTTTTCGGATCCATCACAACAACTGCTCCCTGATTGTCTCCCAGCGCATCATAAGCTGTCTGCTGAAGAGAAGTGTTTAAGGTTGTTACCACATTATCTCCTTGATTCTTCGTCTCCTGCATTTCATTTTTGACCTGCTTGACATAGCCGTCATGAGATGTCATCAGCTCAAAGTTTGCCAGAGATTCCAGTCCGTTTTTTCCATTTGAATCATATCCGACAATGTGTGCAAACAGATTATTAAACGGATAAATTCTTGTCTCTGTCTCATCTTCATTGACCTGTGTATACGCAAGCGTCTGTCCATCTGCCGATAAAATACTTCCCCGCACAACACGGTCTTCAAACTGATCCTGTCTTGTATTATACGGACTGTTGATAATACTGTCTTTTTTTTCCAACTCAAAATATACCATATAGACAACCAATGAAATAAAAATACAAACAAAAAAGTAACTTACTATCGTATATTCTCGATTTCGTATTTTCTTAGCCTCTCGTGCTCTTCTTTCTGTGAGCTTCGCCTGCTGTTCTCTGCGCTTCTCGTCTTGCCATCTGCGCTGCTCGTCTCTTCTGTCTCTCAAGTTCATCATCCTCATCTTCTCTTAAAATATACAATCCCTGAATAATTGCCAACATAATAATCGTACTGAGAACAGAGCTTCCACCATAGCTGACTAACGGAAGTGTAATTCCTGTCATTGGAATAAACTTTGTTACACCTCCAATTGTCAAAAACACCTGAAATGCATATTCTGTTCCAAGTCCAAGGGCAATCAGTTTATAAAACGGTCGTTTAATCTGCAGTGAGATATTCACTACTAAAACAAACAGGCTCATACAGATTAAAATCAGACACATTGCAAACAATCCACCCAATTCTTCACAAATTGCCGCAAACATATAGTCCTGTTTTACAAACGGAATCATATTCGGTGAGCCCTGGCAAAGCCCCATTCCAAACCATCCTCCTGTTCCGATTGCAAATAACCCCTGAACAATCTGATAACCGGAACTTTGATAAACAGAAAACGGGTCTTTCCAGGCGATCACCCTTTGCCTTACATGGCTGAATAAAAAGTATGCTACTACTGCTGCAAGAGAACCAGAGCCCAGTCCTGCAAACAGATAAAGCGGTTTTTTTGTCGCTACATAAAGCATTACCACATAAGTAATAAAAAATACAACCGCACTTCCCAAGTCTCTTGATAACACTAAAATCAACACATAAACCGCTGCGATTGCTGTTGTAATCACATGATCCCGAAACTCCATATTTTTCTTATACAATCTGCATGCTACAAAAAACACAAAGATAATCTTCACAAATTCAGATGGCTGAAACGCAAATCCCCCAAAGGAAATATTGATTTTTGCTCCATTTACATTTTTTCCAAGCACCAGCACAGTAAGCAAGAGCAAAAGTCCTACCACCGCATAAAACCAGGTCCATTTATTTAAGAACCGGAATTTATGAATCATAACCGGTATCACCATCGCAATGATTGTGGCAATAACTACAATCTCAAACTGACGCACTGCTGATTCCATATCCAGTCTCGCCAACATAATAAAACCAATTGACAGTAACATACAGGTATGATTCAGTAAAAGCAGAGATGAATTTTTATAAAAAATCCGATATAAAATCTGAACCGCAATAAAATACAATAACTGTACTATAAAAAAATAAATAATTTCCAAGTCCTGCTTCTTCAAAAAAATCACAAGAAACGCCATAAAATCCATGAAAAAGATAAGCATCAGCTGTTTCTTCAAAATATATCTCTTATCTTCCTCGTAGCGGTATCCAAAAACAATAAAACTCTCTAAAGTATAGAGTGCAATTAAAATCAAAAGTAAATATTTAGAAAGTGTAACAATCAAATTAATCAAATTTTCACCTACTCTACTCCACGCTTAAAATGTCCCTTTGTAAATTCTAAAACATTTTTCGGCACGTTTTTTTTATTTTTGTAAACTCCAAGAAACAACTCAAGCAGTTCTTTTGACTCCTGTTTTCTCTCTGTTGTCAGACTGATTCTCAGATTTTTTATTCCAAGTTTTTTTATCTTTTCTTCTTCCTGAAGAAAACCGGTAGGAATACTGTTATAAATCACATTATAACAAAAATCACAGACGGTTTTTGTCCGGAATCTGCTCTTGTATCGGTCTGTCAACGTTACAATATCTGTTTTCTTTTCACAACGTTCACAAGTCTTTTTTAAACACTGTGCTGAAATCATCATCGGATAATATCCATAAATAATCATTTCGCTGTCTCTATTTTCTCGCTTTTTGATTTCGCTCTCATTTAATTCAAGAGGAATCGTGGTTCTTTTGACTCCCTTTTTGTCAAAAAAGCATTTCGACTCATCATTCATCGTATAAAGACTAAAATCACAGACTGCCTGATTTAAAAGTCCCAGTTCTTCAAGCAGCCCCAGTTCTTCTACATTACGAATCAAAAATCCTTCTAGCTGTTTTGCACTATACTCAATTAATTTTCTTATCTGGGCTGTTTTCTCTTTTCTTAAGATATAAGGAAGCATCAGATAGGCTTCTTTTTTCTTTTTATGAATCCATTCGACTATCTGGTCTAATTTCTGCTCTGCTGAGTTTTCCCATACCAATGTACTGTCAAAATAAACTCCCGCTATTTCTGGACGCTCGAGTACCGCAGACAGCTGTTCCCTGGTTTCAACTGATGCATAATAATAAATTTCTTCTGAAGTTTCTAACTCTGATGATTTTGATTCTGCATAATTATTGTTCTGCTCTCCTGTTTTTTCAGGAAGTGTACGTTTAAAACTGTTAAGATATTGCTCTTCTAACAAAGAAAGCCCTTTTCTTCTCAGCTCATTCAAACTTTGCATCGGAAGAAATCCCTGTTCATCTGTCTGAATTTCCAGATTTTCAAAATAAAACGGTGTATTTCCGGTTTTCATCATCTGTTTTCTGATGCGTTCTTGTGTCAGTGCCTGATTTTGCGCCATCTCGAGTCTATCACCCTCGACTGACACCCGAATCTTATCATATTCCAAATCTAAAATTGCCGGTGCTCCCGTATACAGCATTAAAGTTCCATTTATTTTTTCCTGAAGTTTTTTTTCTGTGTACTCTTTCTTTAATGTATGAAAAAGTGCTTCATCTCTTTGACATACTCCTTTTTCTTTCTTCTGCTGTTTTAAATTTTCAAGTGCCACCATATTTCTTCCATTATGCTGCCTATAATATCCCTGACTAAATCCATCTCTTTGATACAGTTCCAGTAATTGTTCAAAATCACTTTTTTCTACATGATAGGATGCTGGATTTTTCTCATATAAATCCAAATATTTTCGATAAATTCGGGTCACTCCTGCTGCATACTCCGGTTTTTTCATGCGCCCCTCTATCTTAAGAGAGTACACTCCCGCATTTAAAATTTCAGGAAGCAGTTCAATCGTACACATATCTTTCAGACTTAACGGATATTCCTCTTTTTGGCTGCCTGTTTTTTTTCCATAACATTCCACCTTATAAGGAAGTCGGCAGGGCTGGGCACAGCGTCCACGATTTCCGCTTCTTCCCCCTAACATACTTGAAAACAGGCACATTCCTGAATAACTGTAACACAAAGCTCCATGAATAAAACTTTCAATTTCTACTCCTGTCTGCTCATAGATTTCTTTTATCTCCGAAAGCGAAAGTTCCCTTGCTGTTACGACTCTTGAAACTCCAAATTCCTTTAACAGTCTTGCTCCTTCTGCTCCAGTAACTGCCATCTGTGTACTTGCATGTAAAGGCAGTTTGGGAAATTCTTTTTTTAAAAAAGTAAGTACCCCAAAATCCTGAACAATCACTGCATCCAATCCCTGTTCATAAAAAGGTGCAATATAATCATAAAGTTGTGTTTTTAATTCTTTATTTTTTAACAACGTATTTACGGTCAGATACAGTTTCTTTTTATGGAGATGCACATAATCAATGGCTTCTTTTAATCCTTCCTCCTCGGGATTATTTGCGTAAGCTCTTGCCCCAAATAATTCTCCTCCCATATAAACGGCATCCGCTCCGGCTGCTATTGCAGCTCTCATTCCTTCTATCGAACCGGCAGGTGCCAATAACTCTGATTTCATAAAAATTTTCATTCCTTTCTTATTTTCCGAATCTTTCCTGTCATTCAATTTTTAATCATTTAACAAAATCAAGCCGGAAAATGAATTGCAAGCCAAACATCCGCCTAACTGACTCAAATCAACTTTCCACTATAGATTTTATGACAGAAAAAGGGCGTGTCCCTCTTTCGAAGCGCGCCCTCTCAATTTCGGAATCTTTTGCAGCTGCTTATTTTTTAAGACGCCCGCCAAATTCCTTTTCCAACTCTTCTATCTTCTTTTGTAATTTTTCCATTTGTTCCATTTTTAATGCAATTTCTTTTTCTGCATTTTCCAGCCGAACCTGAGACGTAATCAAATCATGTTTTAATTCATAGCTTTCTCTGTCTTTTGTTTCCAGTTCTTCTTCAAACAATTCTGCCTGACGTTTTGCCTTAAAATAATCATCTGCAACATTTAAATCCAACAGCGTATGTTTGGTTTCAAGAGACTGACGGCTGTAACCTGGAAGCTGACCCAGCTCGGTCATTTTATTATTTATGTAATATGCAACCTTCTGCAGGTATTCTTCGCTTTCATAACCACTTAAGGTCATTATCTTACCTCCGATTAAAACCTGCGTTGTATTTTTCACTGCCATATAGGGTCCTCCCGATTTTTCTTTTGCTTATTCTTTCACTGTCTATTATAATCGAAATACAGAGAAAAACAACCTTTTCTTTTGGCTCTTACATAAATTTGTCTTAAGATCTTCTGTCAATCCCCAAATGTTCATAAGCAAAATCGCCTGCTACACGACCTCTCGGTGTTCGCACAAGAAAACCATTTTTAATCAGATATGGTTCATAGACATCCTCAATTGTTCCGGAATCTTCTCCGATTGCCGCTGCAAGTGTATCAAGTCCAACCGGTCCTCCTGAAAACTGTACCATAATCGTACTTAAAATTCTACGGTCAATCTGGTCTAATCCATATCGGTCTACTTCTAATAAATTTAATGCAAAATCTGCAACTTCTTTTGTGATTTTTCCATCATAACGCACCTGCGCAAAATCTCTCACTCTCTTTAGCAGCCGATTTGCCAAACGTGGAGTTCCTCTTGATCGTCTTGCCATTTCCATAGCACCTTCTTCATCAATCTCTACTCCAAGTACTTTTGCAGAACGGATAATAATTGTTTTTAATTCATTTTCTGTATAGTATTCAAGATGATGTACTACTCCAAAACGGTCACGAAGCGGTGCAGTCAACATTCCAGCACGGGTTGTTGCTCCCACCAGCGTAAATTTTGGAAGTTCCAGACGAATCGACCTTGCAGAAGTTCCCTTTCCAATCATAATATCAATGGCATAATCTTCCATAGCAGGATATAAGACTTCTTCTACCTGCCGGTTTAACCGGTGAATTTCATCGACAAACAATACATCATGTTCCTGAAGATTATTCAAAATTGCTGCCATTTCTCCTGGTTTTTCAATCGCCGGACCACTTGTTACTTTTAAATGAACTCCCATTTCATTTGCAATAATCCCGGCAAGCGTTGTCTTTCCAAGTCCTGGAGGACCATAAAAAAGAACATGGTCCAATGCATCATTTCTCTGTTTTGCAGCCTCGATATAAACTTTCAGATTTTCTTTTGCTTTTTCCTGACCAATATAATCGACTAAGAGCTGTGGTCGAAGATTTCCCTCTGTCTTTAAGTCCTCTTCTATCACATCTGTTGTTATGATTCTTCTTTCCATCTTCTTTTCCCACTACAAATTCATATTTTTTAACGCTAATTTCAAAATTGTTTCCACATCCATATCCTGTGTCACCCCGGTCTGACGGACTGCACGCAGTGCTTCTGTACTCGAATATCCAAGCGCTGTCAATGCATCGACTGCATCTTTTTTTGCAGCATTCTCTTCTTTACTTTCCATCTTTCCTTCTGTTTCTCTGACATGCTCCTGTTTTGTCTCAAATACCTCTTCCAAATCAATTTTATCTTTTAATTCTAAGATTAATTTCTGTGCCGTCTTCTTTCCAATTCCAGGTGCTTTTGAAATTGTTTTTACATCATCTGAAAGCACAGCAAAACGAAGTTCATCTGTCGTAAGGCCCGATAAAATCCCAATTGCTGCTTTCGGACCGATTCCATTGACTCCTAACAGCAGACGAAAAGTTTTTAATTCATCTAAATTCAAAAATCCATACAACTGCATTGCATCTTCCCTTACATTCAAATGCGTATAAATCTTAACTTCTTTTCCCACTAAATCTTGTGTATCAAAAGAAGATGCCGGCATCATAATATTATATCCAATATTCCCAGACTCTAAAACGATTCGTTCTTCTTCTATCCAGGCAACTTCACCTTTTATATAAGCAATCATATTCTGTCCTTTCCCGTTCTGTCCTTTTTAAGCTGTATTCTATTTAATACTTCCGTTGCTAACGTTCCCATCAAAAATCCTGCTATAACACCAGATACCAATAGTACCGGAAGATACCAAAACAGATTTAAATTTCCTACAACAAAAGACGCTACAATAATCTGAGCAATATTATGTGAAACACCTCCGGCAACACTGACTCCAACTACAGAGAACCATTTTGTCTTTTTTAAAATCACCATAAGTCCAAGACTCACCACTGCGCCTGCAAGGCTAAATAATATAGAAAACAGATTTCCAAACAAAAAACCAATGACCAGAATACGCACAAAGGAAACCGCAACAGCTTCTTTTACCCCATATAAATAAAGCAAAAAAACAATTACAAGATTTGCAAGCCCCAGTTTCACTCCAGGGATTCCAAGAGGAAATAAAGATTCTACATAGCCAAATATAATTGCAATTGCAGAAAATATGCCTAAATATGCTGTCTTTTTTATTATTATCTCATTCATTCTCTCTAAATTCCAATGTCTTATTTTTCTTAATAAGTAATACTATCTGGTTTTTCACTGCTCTCAATTTCCAATACCACTTTGTTTGGCAGACACACTATTGTTCCTCCCTTTGTAGAAATCGCTTTTTGATGAATACATAACTTGTCCGGACAGTCTGCTTCTGTCATTGTCACCTTTCCATCCTTTATTTCGCAGATATTTGTATCATTGATTTCTATTGTCCGGTCTTTTGAAAGTGAATATGTACCATACTGTTTTCCATCCACCGTAATTTTGAGCATCCCCTGCTGTTCTTCTTTTTGAAGAGAATCTTTCTTCTGATTTATAAAAGGAATCAACCAGAAAATCAAAGCGAGCAGTAATACTCCTCCAATTAATATCATATCTTTTTTATTTATTTTCATTTTTCCATTCTAACATAAAGAGAGCCAAAATGCAAATATATGTTCGCATTTTGGCTCTTTGGACTCATTTTATGCAATTACTTTTCTAGGACATACTTCTTTGCATTTACCGCAATTCGTACATTTTTCTTTATCAATATGAGCTACATTATCTGTAACTGTGATTGCTCCTGCCGGACATTCTTTTTCACATTTCTTACATCCGATACAGCCCACTTTACATGCTCCCATGACCTCTTTTCCTTTTTCCTTGGAACTGCATCCAACCTGATGCTGTCCATAAGGGATGATTTCAATCAGATGTTTCGGACACTCTGCAACACATTTTCCGCAGGATTTACATTTTTCCTGATCCACTTTTGCAATCCCATTTATGATATGAATTGCATCAAACGGACACACTTTCACACAGTTTCCATAACCAAGACAGCCAAATCCACAGGATTTTTTACCACCGCTCTGCATCAAAGCTGCCATTTTACAATCTTCTTCACCTGCATATTCATAAAGAGAAGTCGTTTTTTCACAATCTCCAAGACATTTTACAAACGCACTTGTACGAACGGTTTCTCCTACTTCTTCTCCCATTACAGCCGCTATTTTCGCTGCAACCGGTGCTCCGCCGACCGGACATGCATTGACCGGAGCTTCTCCTTTTGCAATTGCCGCTGCAAGACCATCACATCCTGGGTAACCACATCCGCCACAGTTATTTCCAGGAAGCTGTTCTCTTACCGCAACTTCTTTTTCATCTACTTCTACAGCAAATTTCTTTCCGGCCAGTCCAAGGAACACTCCGATAAAGAGGCCCACGCCACCTACTAAAACTGCTGCAATTACAATACCTGTAATCATACTCCGTGCCTCCTTAGATTACGCCAGAAAAGCCAAAGAATGCAATGGCCATTAAACCGGCTGTCAATAATACAATCGGGAATCCCTGGAAATATTTTGGTACATCGTTGTATTCCATTTTTTCTCGAAGTCCTGCCATCAGTACAATTGAAATTGTAAAACCAAGAGCAGTTGCAAAACCATTTACCGTTCCCTGAAGTACATTATACTCTTTCTGTACGTTGATAACCGCAACACCAAGTACCGCACAGTTTGTTGTAATTAATGGAAGATATACACCCAGACTCTGATAGAGTGCCGGCATAGATTTCTTAAGAAACATTTCTACAAACTGTACTAAAGCTGCAATTACAAGAATAAATACGATAGTCTGTAAAAACTGCATATTAACATGCGGATTTGCCAGTATGTATTTATAAATCAAACTTGTCACAAAAGATGATAAGGTAATAACGAAGATAACTGCTCCGCCCATACCTGCTGCTGTTTCTATTTTCTTGGATACGCCGAAGAAAGGGCACAGTCCAAGGAACTGGCTCAGCACGACATTATTTACAATCGCTGCGCTGATTCCGATAATAAGTAATTCTTTCATTGCGCCTTTCCTCCTTTACTGTTTATGACAGGATTTATTACCACAGGAAGCACAAGCACCTTCCATGCAATGGATTTCGTGTCTTTCTCCTTCGGGTTTCTTATCCTGTAATTTTGCACGAATCGCTGCCAAAAATGCAAGCACAAAGAATGCTCCCGGTGCTAAAATAAAAATGGTTGCCGGTTCGTAAGCCTTCGGCATTACCTGAACTCCAAATACGGTTCCAGCTCCGATTAATTCACGGAACGCTGCAAGAATTGTAATGGATAAAGTAAATCCAAGTCCCATTCCCATACCATCAAATAAAGATGGAATCGGAGGATTTTTAGAAGCATAAGCTTCTGCCCTTCCTAAGATAATACAGTTTACTACAATCAGAGGAATGTAAATTCCAAGTGCATCATACAAAGATGGAATAAAACCCTGAAGTAAAAGCTGAACCATTGTAACAAAAGATGCAACAATAACAATATAAGCCGGCATACGTACCTTATCCGGAATTACATTTCTAAGAAGTGATATAAATAAGTTCGACATCATAAGTACTACCGTAGTTGTAAGTCCCATGCCGATACCATTGATAGCTGCTGTTGTAACCGCAAGTGTCGGACACATACCAAGTACCAGGACAAAGGTAGGATTTTCCTTTATGATACCGTTATACAAACGCTCAACAGGTGTATTCTGTTTCATCCTATTCTCCCTCCTCTACATATCGAAATGCGCAAAGACCTGCGTTTACGCCTCCAACCATTGCTCTTGAAGTAATGGTCGCACCACTTAATGCATCAATTTCATCTTCGGACTGTGCACCGGTCTTTGTCACTTTAAATTCTTCCGCTTTTTTGTCTTTAAACTGGTTTTTAAAGTCATCTTTTGTTGCATTCATACCAAGACCGGCAGTTTCACTGATGCTTAAAATTTCAATTCCATTTAACGTTCCATCATTTTTAACACCCAGTGAAAAAGTGATATCTCCGCCATATCCTTCCGGAGTCGTAATATTAATTGCATACCCTAACACTTCTCCACTCGCATCTTTTGCTTCCATGATCTCATTAATACTCTGGGAAAAACCATTCTGTTCCAGATAAGCGGAAAGGTCAGCATCTTCTGCTTCTACAATTGGCTCAAAGGAATCTGCTTCTGCAAAAACGGCTTTATATGCTTCTGTTTTTGCACTTTCTTCCTGCTGTGCAATCGGCTCTTTTGTAATCTGGTAAACCAGTCCAAGAAGCAGACCTGCAATCAATGTGATTACGGTAAGAATCAACGTATCTCTTACAATCGAATCTTTTTTCATGATTTCTTACCTCCTTTTCCAAAAGCAACCGGCATAGTTACTCTTTCAATCAACGGTACTAACAGGTTACAGAAGATAATCGCATAAGAAACTCCTTCTGCTGAACCGCCAAAAATACGGAAAATTCCGGTAAAGATACCCAGACACACACCATAAACCAGCTGTCCGTTTTTTGTAATTGGGGTGGTAACATAATCTGTTGCCATAAACCATGCACCTAACATCAAGCCACCACCAAACAGCTCTGCTGCAAGATAGCTAATGCTAAATCCATGTCCGCCAAATAACAGTGCAAAAACTGCAAATGTTCCAATGTAAGTAAGCGGAACACGCAAATCAATTACTTTTGTTGCAAGCAGGATTGCTGCACCAATTAAAATTGCGAGTGCGGATGTCTCACCGATTGTACCTTTTGTATTACCGATAAACAGGCTCATCAGATTTACACTTTCACCGGCTTTTACCGCTGCCAGTGGAGTTGCACCAGATACTGTATCTACCACTTTTCCAAATGCGCCATCCGGTACCGTAAAATCTGTCATTCTTCCGGTAAAGGAAATTAACAGAAAACATCTTGCTGCAAGCGCCGGGTTCATAAAGTTCTGTCCCAGACCTCCAAAGAGCTGTTTTACAACTAAGATAGCAAAGATACCACCTACAACAGCAATCCACCACGGAGCTTTTGGTGGAAGATTCAGAGCCAGCAACAAACCGGTTACCAGTGCACTGCAATCCTTTATTGTACTTTTTTTATTTACAATTTTTTCATAAACGGCTTCTGTTGCCACGCAGGTCGCCATACAAACCAGAATTAAAAGCAGTGCATGCAAACCAAAATTATAAATTCCAAATAATGTGGTAGGCAGCAATGCAAGTAATACTGTTTTCATTATGCCGTCCGTGCTCACCTTCGACCTTACATGAGGCGAAGATGATACATGCAGAAAATCACTCATCTTTTTCTCCTCCTATTTTGCCTTTTTACGGTTTGCAAGAACCATCTTTCTCATAGAACGTACAGACTGAGTCAGATGACGTTTTGCCGGACAGACAAAACTACAACATCCACATTCTACACATTCCAGTCCATTATGTTTTACAAACTGTTCTTCCTGTCCATGTTCTGAATAAGTCGCCAGTCTTGACGGTACCAGTCTTGCCGGACACGCACTGACACAACGACCACAGTTAATGCATGCCGTCGCTTCTACTGCTGTTACTTCATCTTTCTTTAAACATAAAATAGCAGAAGAAGTTTTTACAATCGGAACATGGTAGTCATACATGGCAAATCCCATCATCGGACCACCAGAGATAACCTTTTCTACCGGCTCGTTTAATCCGCCTGCCGCTTCAATCAGATCCGCAAAACTGGTTCCGATTTTTACACGGAAATTCTGCGGATTTGCGATTCCATCACCGGTTACTGTTACGATTTTTTCAGTAACCGGACGTCCAAACATAACTGCACGATAAACAGCACATACCGTATCGACATTATCTACCACACATCCTGCGTCTGCCGGAAGCATAGAAGAGTTAATCTCTCTGTCTGTCACTGCATAAATCAGACAACGCTCTGCACCCTGCGGGTATTTTGTTTTTAATGTTTTTACTTCAATTCTCGGTTCATCTTTTACTAACTCTGTCATCTTTGCAATACAATCCGGCTTATTATCTTCGATACAGATACAGCCTTTTGCATTATCAAATAATTTCAACATGCATTTCAAACCACCGATTAATTCATCTGGATAATCCATCATACGGCGGTAATCAGAAGTCAGATATGGTTCACATTCGGCTCCATTTACCAGTACATATTCAATTTTATCCGGCTCTTTTGGAGAAAGCTTTACATGAGTAGGAAAACCTGCTCCACCCATACCAACTACTCCGCCCTCGCGGATTTTATTTAAAATTTCTTCTTTTGAAAGTGAATCAAGAGACTCCGTCACCTGATCCGGTACACTTTCATATTGCTCATCATTTTCAATAATAATCGCATCTACTTTGCTTCCCATATTATTGAGAATTTTTTTAATTCCAGTCACTGTTCCTGAAACAGATGCATGAATCGGTGCAGATACAAATCCGCCCGCCTCCGCAATCATCTGTCCCGCCAACACATGGTCTCCTTTCTTAACGACCGGTTTTGCCGGAGCACCAATGTGCTGGGATAACGGATAAACCAGCTCTTTTCCCGGAGCATAGTCCGTTATGGGTTTTTCTTTTGACAGTTCTTTTCCGTCATAAGGATGTACTCCACCCCTAAAGGTTAAAAACGCCATATATAGTTCCTCCTTTACTTTGAAATTCGTTTTTCATGTCTTTTTCCAGACTTTCTTTCTAAATGATGTCTGAATTCAGTCTTCAATCCGGGATACGCCTGTATCATACGTTTTCTAACAGGATTGGTCTTTTTACGAATCGTGATATATTTTTCTTTAAATTCATCCATGCGTTTTTCCAGTTCTGCACGCATTTCTTCATAAGTTTCCGGCAATTGCAGCTGTTTTTTCTCAAGCTGTAATGAAAATTCTGCTTTCTTCTCTGCAATGCGCTCTGCCAGTTCTGATGCATTTATCACACGTAATTCATCCAGTTTCTCACGAACTTCCTCTTTTGTCTCATATAATTTGGTTGTATGAAGATAACTACTTAAATCCTCCAGCATATCTTCCACTTTTCCAAAGGCTTTGCTTAAATTGAACGCTGTTACTGCAGAACTTCCAAAATCAACTGCATATAACACACTTACAATGGAAATTCCAACTTTTCCCACCGACACAGGATAAAGTCCTGTAATCCATTCCACAAACGGCTGAAATACATAAAACAGTAACACCGTAAATGCACCCCAGGCAATGGATGACCCCAGACAGATATATCCCTGAAGATTAAATGGCTTTTTACTGTAATCCCACCATCGGGTATGGAAAATTGCTTCCATCAGCCAGCCTGTTATGTACTCTAACACCGTTGCAACAATCACTCCACCGAAATACAAAATCAGTATATTTTCGTCAAAATCTTTCAAGATTAAATATACACTGATTGCTCCGAACCCATAAATGGTACACAATGGACCATTTATAAAACCTCTGTTTATTATCTTTTTTGCTTTTGCGGACACGTAACAGGATTCCCACACCCATCCCAGAAAGCTATAGATAAAAAACCAGTTTATGATATAATACAAAGAGACTCCCGCAATTTTAACTTCCATATTACCTCCTTTTTGCTCTCTTATAATAATATAACATTTTTTTTGTAATTTCTCTATAAAATTTAGTAAATTTTTCGTATTATTTTTAGTACATATCGAAAGGATGTTTGTTAATATGTTAACAATAACTAGTTTTTATTCAAATTTTTATTATAATTGCATAGATCATTTTTTCCAAAAAAATTCCATTTCAAAAGAACGAACTCTATTTTTCGATATTGAAACGACTGGATTAAGCCATAAAACCAGTCATATTTACCTAATTGGAGCTGCAGTCTTTGAAAAAACTTCGTTCAAACTTTATCAATTTCTGGCTGAACATGAAACTTCCGAAGAAGAGACAGCACTTTTACAGTCCTTTTATAAGCTCTGTTCTGACCGTGACTGCCTGATTCATTTTAATGGAACTACTTTTGATATCCCATATTTACTTCATAAGTCCACACAATATCAGGTTTCATCCCCTCTTCTTTCAATGAAGTCTATCGATTTATACCGGACTCTGCGTCCAATTTCATTTTTACTTCCGGTTTCTGATTTTAAACAGAGAACACTGGAACCTCTCTGCCATTATCAAAGACTTGATACCATGGACGGAAAACAATTAATTCAGGTCTTTCATTCCTTTGCTTCTCTGCATAAAAAAGAGGATCAAAACCTGCTTCTCCTTCATAACCATGATGATATAGAAGGAATGTTCCATCTGCTCTCTCTTGATATTTTAAAAGCTGTCCTAAATGGTAAATTTGAATTCATTCAAAGTCATATTTTAAAAAGCACAACTTTAAATGGCGATATCCGCACAGATATTTTATTTCAATTTTCACTGCCATCTGTTCTTCCGACTGATTTTTCTTATCACTTAGAAATGTTCTCTCTCACTTTCTCTGGGCATACGGGAAAATTAAAACTGCCTCTTTTATCTGGAACATTAAGATACTTCTACAAAAATTATAAAGATTATTATTATCTTCCTCTTGAGGATGAAGCGGTTCATAAATCCATTGCTTCTTATGTCGATTCGTCCTGCCGTCAAAAGGCAAAAGCTTCCAACTGCTATAAAAAGATTTCCGGATTTTTTCTGCGTGCTTATGGTAATCCAAATCTTTCTCAATTTAAGACCGATTATGAGAGTAAAGAAATTTATATTCAGTGGACTTCAGAATTTTCTGCTTCACCCGAAATGCAGCAGGAATTTTTAAGAGAATTTTTAAAAAATCTTCCAAAGAAATAGAAAAATAAAAAACGACTGCCTCTAAGCAGCCGTTTTTTTCTCGTTGTTACATTTTTATTATTTTATTATTCTTCTGTTGTTTCTGCTGTCTCTTCTACTGCCGGTTCTAATACTTTCATGCTCAGGCTGATTTTCTTTTCTTCTCCGTTGAAGTCTACAACTTTTGCAGTTACAACCTGTCCTACAGAAAGTACATCAGATGGTTTTTCAACATGTGCTCTGGAAATCTGAGATACATGAAGCAATGCATCTACACCCGGCTCTAACTCGATAAATGCACCAAAATCTGTCATACGTGCAATTTTTCCTTCTACTACATTACCAGCTGCATATTTTTCAGCTGCATGTAACCAAGGATTCTGGTCTTCAAATTTAAGGCTAAGAGCAATTTTATCTCCGTTGATATCTTTGATTAATACTTTGATTGGATCTCCGGCTTTGAATACTTTTTTCGGATTTTCTACTCTGCCCCAAGACATTTCAGAAATATGAAGAAGCCCATCTGCTCCACCTAAATCGATGAATGCACCAAAGTCTGTTACATTTTTGATTGTTCCTTCTACAACATCGCCCGGTTTGATTCTTGCAAACAGTTCTTTCTGCATTTCTGCTTTTTTAGCAACTAAAAGCTGTTTACGGTCACCAATAATACGACGACGTCTTGGATTAAATTCTGTGATTACAAATTCAATTTCCTGGTCCTGATATTTTGTTAAATCTTTTTCATAAGAATCAGATACGAGGCTTGCCGGAATAAATACTCTTGTATCTTCTACCAGTACGCTTAAACCGCCATCTAATACCTGAGTTACTTTTGCTGTTAATACTTCTTTATTTTCAAAAGCTTCTTCCAGTCTCTTATTTCCTTTTTCAGCAGCCAGTCTCTTGTAAGTAAGAAGAACCTGTCCTTCTCCATCATTTACTTTGAGGACTTTTGCTTCCATTGTGTCGCCTACAGATACAACTGTAGTAAGGTCAAGATTGGAATCGTTTGAATATTCATTTCTTGAAATAATACCATCTGCTTTGTATCCGATATTTAAGATGATTTCATCTTCTTTTACGCCGATGACAGTACCTTCCACTACCTCTCCGTTTCTGATTGTTTTAAATGATTCGTCTAACATCTGTTCAAAACTTAATTCTGACATGTTTTGAAACCTCCTCAATTATTTTATTTGGGGTTGACGCCCCGGCTGTAATACCAACACATTGAATGGATTGAAAACTATCAGAATCCAAGTCAGCAAGTGTCTGTATATAGTAGGTGTTTTTACATTCGCCACTGCATATCTCATACAGCTTTTGTGTGTTTGAGCTATGCCTGCCTCCAATGACAACCATGGCGTCTACTGTCTTTGCAATTTCTGCAGCTTCGGCCTGTCGCTCACTAGTTGCATTGCAAATTGTATTTAAAACAAGTTTATCATACCTCTTTTTGGCTAAAATTTCAACTAATTCTTGAAAATTCTTGTAATTAAATGTCGTCTGAGAGACGATACACACCTTTTCGGGTGGTGATTCCAGAAATTTTTCTGCCTGCTCTTTTGTTTTTATCACAGTAGATTCTCCTTCACACCAGCCACGAATTCCCTCTACTTCAGGATGTGCCTCATTTCCAATAATTACAATATGCCGTCCGGCTTTACTTTCTCTTTCCACAATCCGGTGTATCTTTAAGACAAACGGGCAGGTAACATCCACATACTCAATTTCTTTTTCTTCAAGCAGGGAATAAATTTTTTTGGGAACTCCGTGGGAACGGATAACTACAATACCATTTTGCAGCTTTTTTAAATCCTCTTCTGTTTGAATGACATGGACTCCTTTTTGGGCTAAATCATTTACTACCTCTTCATTATGAATAATGGGTCCGTAAGTATAAACATCTTTTTGTTCTTTCTCAGCAACCTCATAAGCTTTTTCTACTGCCCGCTTGACACCAAAACAAAAACCCGCCGTCTTTGCTACTTTTACTTCCACTTTTTAAACCTCTTTTTTATTTACTTTTTTCATAAACGGAAATCATTGTCTCTAATACTTCCTCGATTCCCATATCAGAAGAATCCAAAAATACTGCATCCTCTGCCTGTTTAAGCGGAGAAATCGCACGATTCATATCCTGATAATCTCTGTTTTCAATGTCCTTTTCCACTTCTTCTAATGTTATCTTCTCACCTTTTGCAAGATATTCCTGATAACGACGCACTGCTCTTGTATGCACACTGGCAGTCAGATAAATCTTTACATTCGCATTTGGCAAAACGCAGGTTCCAATATCTCTTCCGTCCATTACAACATCAGCCTTAGAAGCCAGTTCTCTTTGAAGCTCTACCAGTTTTTCGCGGACTTTCCGGTTCTTTGCACCTGCCGAAGCCATATTTCCTACTTCTTCTTTTCGAATTTCTTCGCTTACATTTTCTCCGTTTAAAAAGACCTGCTGAACTCCATCTTCATAAGAAATGGATATCTGAATTTCTTTACATGCTTTTTTCACAGAGCTCTCATCTTTTGGTGAAATCTGATTTCTAAGCAGATACAATCCGATTGCACGGTACATTGCACCAGTATCTACATAAACAAATGAAAGGCGTTTTGCCAGTTCCTTTGCGATTGTACTTTTCCCAGCCCCTGCCGGTCCATCTATTGCAATACTAAATGCCATTTTCTCTCTCCTTTAGCTTAACTTATCTTAACCAAATCTTATTTTCATTCTTCCATACAGATTGCGCTTACTGCGCAATAAGCAGTCGCCCAGGCAATCTGAAGATTAAATCCACCTGTTACTGCATCCAAATCAAGCACTTCTCCAATAAAATATAAATTTTTTACTTTTTTTGACTCCATTGTAGACGGATTTATTTCTTTTGTCTTTACTCCGCCCTGTGTGATAATTGCCTCATTAAAGTCCCGCATTCCTGTAATCGTAAATGGAAATGCTTTGATTAGATCAATAAATCTTCTTCTTTCTTCTTTTGTAATTTCATTGACCTTTTTTTCCGGCGAAATCTTAGAAATTTCTATCATAACCGGTTCTAATTTTGCCGGAAACAGACCTCCAATTGCGTTTTTAAACTGCTTATTCTTGACTGTTTCAAACTCTCTTAAAATCCTTGCATCGAGCTGTTCTTTTGAGACTGCCGGCTTTAAATCAATTTCAGCTAAAAGACTGCCTTTTTTTTCAAGCTGCTTTCCAATCTTTGAACTTGCTGTCAAAACAAGCGGTCCTGACACTCCAAAATGAGTAAACAACAACTCCCCAAACTCTTCGTACAATTTCTTTTTCTGGTCTTTGATCGTCAGCTGTACATTTTTTAAAGCCAGTCCCTGCAGCTTTGTGATATAATCTTCCTTTACCTCCAGTGGAACTAATGCCGGTCGGATTTTTGTCACACTATGTCCGGTATTTTCTGCAAAGCGATATCCATCTCCTGTCGAGCCAGTCGCCTGATAAGAATATCCGCCCGTTGCAACGATTACTTTATCAAAGGCTTCTTTTCCCTTTGCAGTCACCACATATTTGATACAGTTCTCTTCAGATAAAATATCGGTTACCTCTGTTCTTAGATGAACCTGAACCTTTGTCTCTCTCATTTTATGTTCTAATGCCCGAATAATATCTGAAGAATGGTCTGAAGCCGGAAATACCCGGTTTCCACGTTCTGTCTTTAGTTTTACCCCAATTGAGGTAAAGAAATCCATTACATTTTGACTTGTACATCCATAATAAGAACTATACAAAAATTTTGAATTGGTAATCACACTGGAAAAAAATGTTTCTTCATCACAGTCATTGGTTACATTGCACCGACCCTTTCCCGTAATAAATAATTTTTTTCCAAGTTTTTCATTCTTTTCAAATACATGTACTTCGTGTCCCTTTTCGGCAAGAAAAACAGAAGCATACATTCCGGCAGCACCGCCACCGATGATTGCTATTTTTGTCATGAAACACTCCTTTTAATCTTCTAACTCATCCGGATTACGAATTTCAATTTCTTTCCCATCCGCAAGATTAATTTCATCATTATTATACACCTGATATTCATCCCAAATTTTTTCCAAATCTTCTAACGTAGCAGTCACCTCTCTTTGTTTGCGCATACAAAGTGCGACCACTAATGCATTAATCACGCTCAAAGGTGCAACAAGTGAATCTACAATTGACGCCATATCACTTCTCGCAATCAGGTTACAAGAAGAATATAAGTTCATTGGTGAATGAATGCTGTCTGTCAATGTAATTACTTTTGCATTTCTATTATTTGCAAACTCAAGCGCTTTTAATGTACGCATCGAATACCTTGGAAAACTAATTCCAATAATCACATCATCCTTGCTGATGTGAATCATCTGTTCAAATAATTCACTTGAACTGTTCGTGTGCATCAAATGTACATTATCAAATAATAAATTAAAGTAAAATCCCAAAAAGCTTGCCAGTGGTGCACAACTGCGGATTCCTACAATATAAATACTCTTTGCCTCAAGAATGGTCTCCACTGCAAGTTCAAACGCATTATGGTCTATATTTTCCATTGTCAGCTTGATTTTTTCAATATCGGCCCGAAGCACCGTATCTAAAATTTCAGACTGTGGAACTCTTCCATAAGTCACTTCCATTCTCTGAATCGAATTTAACTTGTTCCGCACCAGCTCTTCCAATGCCTTTTGAAACTCCGGATATCCTTTATATCCTAAATGAATTGCGAAACGAACGACTGTTGACTCACTTACTCCAACCGTTTCTCCTAACTTTGCAGCCGTAAAAAAAGCAGCCTTATCATAATTGTCCGTAATATACGATACTAATTTTTTCTGACCTTTGCTAAATTTATGATACTGTGTATTCATCCTGCTAAGTAAGTTCTCTTCCGTCCCCATACTTTACCCCTTAACCTCTTTTCCTGTCTTAAAACATTCTATAGTAATGCTTTCATTAAGCTTATATTATACCACGAACTTAATTATTTTTCATCTGAATTTTACTAAACACAAAAGAATTTTATGTCTAAAACAAAAAGACGAACCGTATTTCCATACGATTCGCCTTCGGAAAATTTAATCTTATTTATACCGGATAAGCTCCATTTTTTGTGTCTGCCATTTTCGGGTCTACTTTTGTTTCCTGAGCTTCTCTGTATTTAAAGAATTCTGTTGCAACCTGTGGGAATAATGCGTAAGTTAATACATCTTCTTCCTGCTCAGACCACTGTGCCATTTCTCCTCTAAGAGTATCTAACTCTGCCGGAATTAAATCAGCCGGACGGCAGGTAATCGGTTTTGTATTACCGATGCATTTTTTCTGTACTTCTTTGTTGAACGGTTTTGCAGTTGCACCGTATTTTCCGCTTAATACATCTTTTGTTTCTTTTGTAACCATCTTGTAACGTTCACCCAGAACAACATTGAATACAGCCTGTGTACCAACAATCTGAGAAGAAGGAGTAACAAGCGGGCATTCACCAAGGTCTTTACGTACTCTTGGAACTTCTTCCAATACATCGTAGAATTTATCTTCTGCACCCTGTTCTTTTAACTGAGAAGTCAGATTAGAAAGCATACCGCCCGGTACCTGATATAACAGAGTCTTAATGTTAACACCAAGGTTCTTCGGATTGAGCAGTCCGCTGTCAAGTGCTTCGTCACGGATTGGACGGAAGTAATCAGCGATTTCAGATAACAGTTTCTGGTCAAATCCTGTATCATAAGGAGTTCCCTTAAATGTTTCTACCATAACTTCAGTTGCCGGCTGGGAAGTACCCAGAGCGAATGGAGACATTGCTGTATCAATCACATCCACACCTGCCTCTACTGCTTTTAAGTAAGTCATAGAAGCAACACCGGAAGTATAGTGTGTATGAAGCTGAATCGGAATATCTACTGTTTCTTTTAAAGCAGTTACCAGTTCAGTTGCTTTATAAGGAAGCAGAAGACCAGCCATATCTTTGATACAGATAGAATTTGCACCCATATCTTCAATTTTTTTAGCCATTTCTGTCCAGTATTCTAAAGTATAAGCATCACCTAAAGTATAAGACAGCGCAACCTGTGCATGACCTTTTTCTTTGTTTGCTGCAGAAACTGCTGTTTTTAAGTTTCTGATATCGTTCATACAGTCAAAAATACGGATAATATCAATACCGTTTGCAATTGATTTCTGTACGAAGTATTCTACTACATCATCTGCGTAAGGACGGTATCCAAGGATATTCTGTCCACGGAATAACATCTGCAGTTTTGTATTTTTAAAACCATCACGGAATTTACGAAGTCTTTCCCATGGGTCTTCTTTTAAGAAACGAAGAGATGCATCAAATGTTGCACCACCCCAGCATTCTACGGAATGATAACCGACTTTATCCATTTTATCTACGATTGGCAGCATCTGCTCTGTTGTCATTCTTGTTGCAATCAGAGACTGATGCGCATCACGCAGAATTGTTTCTGTAATTTTAATTGGTTTTTTTACCACATCTGCCATCTTAATTTTCCTCCTTCAATTATACACCAAAGATTGCCATGAATGTACCAGCAGCTACGGCTGTACCGATAACACCGGCAACGTTTGGTCCCATTGCATGCATCAGCAGGAAGTTAGTCGGGTCTGCTTCTGCACCAACTTTCTGAGATACACGGGCTGCCATAGGAACTGCGGATACACCAGCAGAACCAATCAGCGGATTAATCTTTCCATGTGTCAGTTTACACATAACTTTACCAAGAAGAACACCACCGGCTGTACCAACTGCAAATGCTACCAGACCTAAAGCAACAATTTTTAAAGTATCCAGTTTCAGGAACGCTTCTGCACTTGTAGATGCACCTACGGATGTTCCGAGAAGGATAACTACGATGTACATTAAAGCATTAGATGCTGTTTCTGTTAACTGTTTTACAACGCCACATTCACGGAAAAGGTTACCAAGCATAAGCATACCAATTAACGGAGCTGTAGATGGTAAAATCAGACAAACAACAACTGTAATGATAACCGGGAACAGGATTTTTTCCAGTTTGGATACCGGACGAAGCTGTTCCATTTTAATTTTACGTTCTTTTTCTGTTGTGAATAACTTCATAATTGGAGGCTGGATAATTGGAACCAGTGACATATAAGAATACGCCGCCACCGCAATCGGTCCCATTAATGCTGTCTGTCCAAGCTTACCTGCAAGGAAGATAGAAGTCGGGCCATCGGCACCACCGATGATAGAGATTGCTGCTGCTGCTTTTCCATTGAATCCCATAAAGATTGCAAGGAAATACGCCATATAGATACCAAGCTGTGCTGCTGCTCCCAAAAGGAAACTCTTCGGATTCGCAATCAGCGGACCAAAGTCTGTCATGGCACCTACACCCATGAAAATCAGTGACGGAAGAATACTCCATTCATCCATCAAATAGAAATAGTGAAGAAGTCCACCTGCATGTTCAATACCGGCTGCATCCGTATATGGCTGTGACATAATATCCGGATAGATATTAACTAACAGCATACCAAATGCGATTGGTACTAAAAGCAGCGGTTCAAATCCATGTCTGATTGCCAGATATAAGAAAACAAAAGCAACCAGAATCATCAGATAGTTTCCCCATGTCAGATTCAAAAACGCTGTCTGACCAAGCAGATTGGACAATGTATCTGTTATGCTAGACATTTTATTACCTCCCATTGTCTGTATTTTTCGCAGATTTCTATCTACGACCGCAAACTTACAAATAAATCACTCTATTTGCAAATTTTTAGTTCATAGTTGCCAGTGTACTACCGTTTTCAACTGCATCACCAACTGCTACGTCAATACTTGCAATGGTTCCGTCCTGTGGAGCAACAACCGGAATTTCCATTTTCATAGCTTCCAGAACTACAATACTGTCTCCAGCTTTTACTGCCTGACCTACGCTTGCTTCGATTTTTACGATTTTACCTGCTGCAGATGCTGCAACTGTTACAGAACCAGCGGATGCCGGAGCTGCTGCTTTTGCAGGTGCTGCTTTTGGAGCTGCCTTTGGTGCTGCTTTCGGAGCAGATGCTGCTACAGCGTTTCCAGCGCCTTCTTCTACTGTTACATCATAAGCAACGCCATTTACTGTGATTGTATAAGATTTCATAATCATTTCCTCCTGTGATTAGGCTCTGTGCCAATTTCCTTTTTTTGACTTTCTGATTGAACGAACAACAAAGCTGTCCGTCGATGTATTCTCAGATGCCGCAATTGCTGCTGCGATAACTGCAATCAGTTCGCCATCATCAATTACTTCTTCCTCTTCTACTTCCGGAACAGCAACAACCGGTGCCGGTTTTGCCTGTTCTGGTGCTTTGTTTTTCTTTGATAAAGCTGCTTCCAGTTTCGGGATAAATCTCATAAGAGAAATCAGGAAACTTAAGAAGATAAGCATGATAAATACGATTCCGATACCCATAACGGTATTCTGACCTGCCTGTGCCATTTTTTCACCCATGCTGTAAACAGGGTCAATGCTGACACTGGTAGGAGTTCCATTTTTATCAAGTATAAACACACAATTTGCATCACGATTTTCAAACTTTGCATCAATAGTAACTACATAAGTGTCATCGTCGATTTCCATTTTACCATCTTTAATTTCTTCAAAACTTCCTAAAGAAGAACCGCTGGTATCCCAAGCAGAAGCTGCCGATGCACTAAATGCATCATCGCCTTCCATATAGCTTTTAATGCTTGCTTCATCCAACTGAGAAATATTCTGGAGTACAGTTCCAAAACTCTCGATTAAGGACTGCTGAGATGCTTCATCCGGCATCGTAAGAGAGCTTGTTTCTTCACTACTGTTCTTTCCACAAGCGGTCATTGCCAAGATACATACGCTAATCAGAATCAGTCCAATGATTTTTTTCCATGTCTGCTTCATATTAATTCACCTCGCTTAAACCGTGCCGTGTTTTTTACTTGGACGATTTTCTCTTTTTGTGAATAACATTTCAAAAGCACCAATCACATATTTTCTTGTATCTTCCGGCTCGATGATTGTATCAACATAGCCTCTCTTTGCAGCAGAAAGTGCACTTGACTGAAGCTGTGCGTATTCTGCAGCTTTTTCATTGATTGTTGCTGCATCACTGTCTGCGTACATAATTTTTGCAGCAAGCTTTGCATCCATCATACCAATCTGGGATTCCGGCCAAGCAAATACCATGTCTGCTCCTGTTGATTTGCTGTTCATCGTCAGGTAAGCACTTCCAAATGCTTCTCCAACTACAACATTTACTTTCGGTACAGTTGCGTTTGCAAATGCATAAGTTAAAGATGCTGCTGCTTTTGCAATATTCGCTTCGGAACATTTTGTCGCTTTATAGCCTTTTACATTTGTCAGAGTCAGTACCGGAAGTTCAAAAGCGTCACAGAATTTCACGAAATCAGCTGCTTTTTTGCATCCTCTTACTGATAATACATTATCAAATGTCTCTGCTTTTTCTCCTTCTGCATTGTAAACTTCACTGCGGTTTGCAACACATCCTACAGTTGCTCCGTTTAAACGGATAAATCCAACAACCATATCTTTTGCATAATCTGCTTTTACCTCAAAGAATTCCTGGTTGTCTGCAAGAAGAGAAAGTGCGATAGAAGTATCACCTGCGCAGTTTACAAGTTCAGGGCATACACGATTTAAATCATCTGTGCACTCTACATAAGCAGAATTATCTTCGTAGTTTGATGGAAGCAGGGAAACTAATTCTCTCATTTTTGCAATGATTTCATCTTCGCTTCCTGTTACATCTGCAAGTCCGCTTTCTTCGCTCTGATATTTGGCACTTGATGTATCGCATTTGGAAATTTCATTTCCATCTAATGCATTTGGAGAGTTTACAAATAATTTTGCTTTCTTCTCTTCCATAAATGTAAAGTCTGTAAGACCTGGCATAACCGCAAGTCCGCCACCACATGTTCCAAAGATTCCTGTAATCTGAGGAATGACACCGGAAGCTGCAACCTGTTTTGCATAGATTTCACCAAATGCATTTAATGCATCTGTTGCTTCCTGAAGTCTGAAACCTGCACAGTCTACAAGACCGATGACCGGAGCACCTGTCTTCATAGCCAGTTCGTAGAGTCTTACGATTTTTTTTGCATGCATCTCACCGATTGTTCCGTTTAATACGGATGCATCCTGGCTGTATACATACACCAGGCTTCCGTCAATTACGCCATAACCGGTAATAACACCATCAGATGGTGTTTCCTTTTCAGATAAGTTGAAATCAGTGCTTCTAGCTGTTACACAACTGCCAATCTCAACAAAACTGTTCTCATCAAGCAAAGCTTCAATTCTTTTGCCTGCCAAGCTTTGTGCTGTATTACTCATTGATCAGCCCTCCATATATTTTTATTTGCGGATTTCTGCACCTATTTGACAGTGAATCCTGTTCGCGCAGAAACCACATTTTGGTTTTTCGCTCTAATGAGTTGAAGAACAAAACCAATTTCTGCCGATTTTAATTGTAACCTGTTTTTCAATTTTTTTCAACTAAAAAATTGTGAATTTCTTATTAATCTGCAAGCTGAAAAAACAGCCGGCTCTTTTTTAGCAGAATCGGCTGTTTTAAACTTATTTTCTGGATTATTTACTTTCTTTATCCGCTTTTTCTACAGCTTCTTTCATGCTTTTAACATAATCTCCTACGTAAGGAACGCTGTCTTTTCCATATTTTGCTATAATTTTAACGATTGCAGAACCCACAATTGCTCCATCCGAAACTTTTGCCATCTTGTAAGCCTGTTCCGGAGTCGCAATTCCAAATCCGACTGCGCACGGAACATCTGTTGTCTCTCTTACTGCTTTTACCATTGCCCCAATATCTGTCTTAATTTCACTTCTGACACCGGTTACACCTAAAGACGAAACACAGTAAATGTATCCCTGTGCTTTTTTTGCTATCATTTTAATTCTTTCATGAGAAGTTGGTGCAATCAGCGGAATAATGTCCACTCCGTATTTTTCACATGCCGGTGCAAGTTCTTCCCTTTCTTCATAAGGCATATCCGGCACAATCAGACCATCAATTCCACTTTCCACGCATTGTTTCATAAAACGTTCTTTTCCATAAGTGAAAATCGGATTAACATAAGTTAAAAATACCATTGGAACCGTAATTTTTTCTTTTGCACGTTTCAACATATCAAAAATTTTATCCGTTGTGCATCCTTCAGCAAGCGCTCTTTCATTTGCCTCCTGAATGACTGGTCCTTCTGCTGTCGGGTCTGAAAACGGAATTCCGATTTCAATTAAGTCTGCTCCTGCTTTCTGCATTTCATATAATAACTGTTCTGTCACATCAAGTGTCGGGTCTCCCGCCGTTACAAACGGAATAAATGCTTTTTTGTTCTCAAATGCTTTTTCTATTTTACTCATAGATTTCCACTCCTCTATATCTTGCAATTGCTGCAACGTCTTTATCTCCACGACCGGATACGGTCACTACAATAATCTGGTCTTTTCCCATCGTCGGTGCCAATTTTCTTGCATAAGCAACAGCATGAGCACTTTCGATTGCCGGAATGATCCCCTCTGTTTTTGAAAGATATTCAAAAGCATCTACTGCCTCATCATCTGTAATCGGAACATACTGAGCTCGTCCGGTTGCATTTAAATTTGCATGCTCCGGTCCGATTCCCGGATAATCCAGACCTGCCGAAATCGAATATACTGGTGCAATTTGTCCATATTCATCCTGACAAAACAAGGATTTCATTCCATGGAATACTCCTTCGCTTCCTTTTGCAATAGTCGCTGCATGTTTATCGGTATTGATTCCATGTCCTGCTGCCTCACATCCGATTAATTTTACCCCTTTATCCGGAATAAATTCATAGAATGTTCCCATTGCATTACTTCCGCCACCGACACAGGCAATCACTGCATCCGGAAGTCTGCCTTCTTTTTCTTTTAACTGTTCTTTAATTTCTTTTCCGATAATTTTCTGGAAATCACGCACAATCATTGGAAATGGATGCGGTCCCATAACCGAACCAAGCACATAAAGAGTATCATCCATTCGTTTTGTCCATTCACGCATGGTTTCATTTACTGCATCTTTAAGAGTTGCTGTACCACTTGTCACTGCATGTACTTTTGCACCTAACAGTTCCATTCGAAATACATTTAATGCCTGTCTGTCCGTGTCTTCTTTTCCCATGAAGATTTCACATTCCATTCCCATAAGTGCTGCTGCGGTTGCAGTTGCCACACCATGCTGTCCTGCTCCGGTTTCTGCAATAACACGGGTTTTTCCCATTTTTTTTGCAAGCAGTACCTGTCCAAGTACATTGTTGATTTTATGAGAACCGGTATGATTTAAATCTTCTCGTTTTAGATAAATCTTTGCACCGCCTAAATCTTTTGTCATTTTTTCCGCATAATATAATAAAGATGGGCGACCTGCATAATTTTTTAATAAATCATCTAATTCTTTATTAAATTCAGGGTCTTTACTATATTTTTCATATGCTTCCTCTAATTCTAAAACTGCATTCATCAATGTTTCCGGAATATACTGTCCTCCGTAATTTCCATATCTTCCTTTACTCATTTTTTTATCCTTTCCGTACTGCTTCTATAAACTGCTGTACCTTTTTTTCGTCTTTATACCCATCTGTCTCCACTGCACTGCTGACATCTGCTGCAAATGCATCACAGTTTTTCAATTTTTCTGCCACATTGCTTTCACTTAAACCGCCGGCGATAAAATATGACTTTGAAACCTCTCCTATGAGTGAGACATCAAAGGGTTTTCCGCTTCCCCCATACTGTCCTTTGATATAAGTATCAAACAGAAGATAATCACAGGAAAGAGCTTCTGCTTTTTGAATCTGTTCTCTGCTTCTCACCCGCACAGCTTTTATTATTGGTTTATTGGTAAATGCTTTTAATTTTTGTATGTATGCTTCGTCTTCCTCTCCGTGAAGCTGAATCAAGTCAATGATTCCGGCATTCGCAATTTGGGCAACTATCTCCGGTTCTTCATTTACAAAAACTCCCACCGGACAAATTTCTTTTTCTAACTGCTTTGAAAGTGCTTTTGCCTCTTCTTTTGTCACTTTTCTGGAGCTGTCTGCAAATATAAATCCAACATAGTCTGGTTTCAAACGATTTACTATTAAGATATCTTCTTTTCTTCTTAAACCACAAATCTTAACTTTCTTCATGGTGTTCTTCCCCTTTTAAGAAACGAAGCATTTTTGCTTTATCTGGACTGCGCATCATGGTTTCACCAATCAAAACCGCATCAACTTTATTTTTTCTTAAAGCTTTAATCTCTTCTGGTCCTTTGATTCCGCTTTCTGCCACAAATAAAATTTCCGGTGGTACAAAATTTCTTAAGTTTGTGCTGTTTCCTACATTCACAGAAAAATCCTTTAAATTTCGGTTATTCACTCCGATAATTTTCGCACCTGCACGAACTGCTTGTTTAATTTCCTTTTCATCATGTGCCTCTACAAGCGCAGATAAACCAAGCTCTTTTGCAATTTGAAGATAAACTTTTAACTGTTCTTCTTCTAAAATCGCACAAATCAAAAGTACAGCACTTGCGCCTAATATTTTCGCTTCATAAATTTGATATTCATCCACTACAAAGTCTTTTCTTAAAACCGGTATCTTTACTTCTTTTGCAATCTCTTTTAAGTATTCATCTTTTCCAAGAAAATATTTCGGTTCGGTCAGGCAGGAAATTGCATCCGCTCCTACTTCATCATACTCTTTTGCGATCTGAAGATAAGGAAATTCTTCGGCAATGATTCCCTTCGACGGAGACGCTTTTTTTACTTCACAGATAAAACTCAGGTCCGGTTTTCTCAACGCTGTCTCAAACGGAAATCCTGTATTTTTTTCCATGCTCTGTGCGTCTCTTTTTACTTCTTCTAAAGAAATCTCTTTCTTCTTTGCCTCCACACGAAGCCTGGTATCTGCCGCTATTTGGTCTAAAATCATATCGGCGCTCCTCCTTATACTTCCTTTGTCACTTTCACAAACTCTTCTAATTTCGCAAGTGCTTTCTTACTGTCAATTAAATCGGCTGCCATCTTGACACCTTCTTCAAGCGTAATTCCATCAATTCCGAGATAAAGGCTCATTCCGGCATTTAACAACACTGCATTTCTTTTTGCTCCTCTTTCTTTTCCGGTTAAGATTTCTCTTGTAATCTGTGCATTTTCAACCGGTGTTCCACCTATCAGCTCTGATAATTCACAACGCTTTATTCCAAACTGTTCCGGTGAGATCGTATAGGTTTTTGTTTCTCCAAAACGAATTTCACAAACAGTAGTTTCTCCAGTTACGGTAATTTCATCAAGTCCATCTGAACCGCAAACTGCAACACCTCTTGTAACTCCAAGATTTCCAAGCACTTTTGCAAGTGGTTCTACCAGCTTTTTATCATAAACCCCAAGTAACTGCATGGTTGCCGCTGCCGGATTGGAAAGTGGTCCTAAAATATTAAATACTGTTCTTTCTCCCATCTCTTTTCGTACCGGTGCGGCATATTTCATAGAAGAATGATAAACCGGTGCAAACATAAAGCACATTCCTGTCTGATTTAAGATAGTTTCATTTTGTTTTGCATCTAATGCCACATTTGCACCCAGATTTTCCAATACATCAGCTGCACCACTTTTGCTTGAAACACTGCGGTTTCCATGTTTTGCTACCGGAACACCACCAGCTGCTACCACAAAAGCAGAAGTAGTCGAGATGTTAAATGTTCCAACTTCATCTCCGCCGGTTCCTACAATATCAATGACTTCTCTTTCCGGCTTGATTTTTACACCTTTTTCTCTCATCACCTGCGCAAATGCCGTAATTTCATCAATTGTCTCACCACGCATGCGAAGTGCAGTTAAAAAAGACCCCATCTGAGCCTGTGTTGCGGTTCCATCCATCATCTCTTCCATAACTTCTCTTGCCATATCGTAAGACAAATCTTGTCCATTCATCAAAGTATGAATTGCTTCTTTAATCATAAGTCTGTCTCCTTTACCTGCCTTTATATTCAAAAAATTTTCCAGTATTGTTTTTCCCTTCGGGGTTAAAATAGATTCCGGATGGAATTGTAATCCATAAACCGGATATTCTTTATGTCCTACTGCCATAATTTCACCGTTTTCATCTGTTGAAAGCACCTGCAGACAGCCTGGAATCGTATCTTCATTTGCAATCAGAGAATGATATCTGGCTGCATCAATCTCTTCTTCCATTCCTGCAAAAATCGGACTTTCGGTTTCGATTTTTACACGACTCTTCTTTCCATGCATCAACTTTCTTGCATGAGTAATCTTTGCACCATATACTTCACAGATTGCCTGATGTCCCAGGCAGACCCCTAAAATCGGGATTTTTCCCTGTAATTTTCTTACCACTTCTTCACATACACCGGCATCTTTTGGATATCCCGGTCCTGGAGATAAAATAATATGAGAAGGTTTTAATTTTTCAATCTCTTCTACACTCATTGCATCATTTCGGATGACTTTGATATCCGGATTAATTGTTCCGATTACCTGAACCAGGTTATAAGTAAAACTGTCATAGTTGTCAATTAAAAGAATCATACTTTGTCTACCTCCTCTGCATTTTGAATTGCCTGCATCACTGCTGCTGCCTTATTCGCAGATTCTTCATATTCTTTTTCCGGAACGCTGTCTGCTACAATACCACCTCCGGCCTGTACATATACTTTATCGTCTTTCTTTACTGCCATTCGAATTGCAATGCAGGTATCCAGATTTCCTGCAAAATCGAGATATCCAAGTGCCCCACCGTAAATTCCTCTTTCTTCGCTTTCTAACTCTTCAATAATTTCACAGGCACGAATCTTCGGGGCACCGGAAAGTGTTCCTGCCGGAAGTACTGCTTCAATTGCATCTAATCCGTCTTTCGATGATTCAATCTCACTTTCCACTTGTGAACAGATATGCATAATCTTGGAATATCTGTGAATCATCATGTATTTTGTCACGTCAACCGAACCGAATTTACTGATTCTTCCAAGATCATTTCTTCCTAAGTCGACTAACATATTGTGTTCCGATAACTCTTTTTCATCGGATAATAAATCTCTTTCAAGTTCTTCATCTTCTTCTCGGTTCTTTCCTCTTGGTCTTGAACCGGCTACAGGAAACGTTGTCAATCTTCCATTTTGCAGACGAACCAGAGTTTCCGGAGAACTGCTCATCAATTCTTCCTCATCAACATGCAGATATACCATATAAGGAGATGGATTGGTTGTTCTTAATACACGGTAAGCATTTAACAGGCTTCCTTTCATTGGACTTGTAAACTGTCTGGAAATAACTGCCTGGAAAATATCGCCGTCTTTAATATACTCTTTTGTTTTTTCTACAACACTGCAATATTCATCTTTGCTGACGTTACAGGTAAAATTAATATTTTCTATCTCCTTTGGAAATTCCGGAATCGATGCATTTTTAATCATAGCTGCAATTTTCGCAATTTCAGCAGTTGCCTCTCCATAATTTTCCATTACCCGATCTGTTTTCATATTTACGATAATACAGATTTTCTGTTTTAAATGGTCATAAGCAATGACTTTATCAAACAGCATTACATCATAATCCGGAAAGGTTCCTTTTTTAATTTTTAAAACCGGCTCTGCATATCCAATCATCGAATAAGCAAAATAACCTACAAACCCTCCTGTAAATGGCGGCATTCCCTCTAATTTCGGTGAACGGTAATCTTTCATAATCTCACGAATGATTTCCAGAGGTTTTTCGGTTTGATAAATTTCCTGTTTTCCTTTTTTCTCAACTACCACTTCATTTGACCGGCAGGTCACACGCATAATCGGGTCATATCCGAGAAAGGAATATCTTCCCCAGGTTTCGCCACCTTCAATACTTTCTAACAAATAATATCTTTTTGAAATTGCAGAGATTTTTCTAAGTAAAGTAATCGGTGTTGTGATATCTGCATAAATTTCTTTGCAGACCGGAACAACCGAATATTCTTCTGCTAATTTTAATATTGTGTTGCAATCTGGTGTTATTTTCATATCTGCCATCCTTTCTGAATATGTTTTCTATCCAAGAACAAAGAATGTACCAAGGCACATTCTTGCGACTGCGACGGTCGCTTGCGACATCTACCTTGTACGCCGCAGTGCGCATCCTCGCGGAGCGTTTTTTTAATTCATAAGACGAAATTTCTTATGGATTAAAAAAAGGCTCTTGTCCCATTAGATTTTCTCTAATGGGACAAGAGCCTTTTTATTTCTCGCTCCTGCGGTACCACCCAAATTATCCAGGTTTTCCTGAACCACTCTTTCCATGTACTATCATACACGACCCATTGATAACGGTTGGGATTTCCCGTCAGCGTCTACTTTTTTTCAAATTTCAAGCTGCCCTCACAAGTCCATTCAATAAAAATTCACATTGCTGTAATTCCACCATCTACAACTCTCTGTAACAGATTTCTCTGCTTTAACGGATTTCTTTATTTACTCCTCTTGTTCAACGGTTTAAAGTGCTATTCACCTAAATTTGTTATAAGTATAGTCCTCATTTTTTCATTTGTCAACTTCTTTTTTCCAGCTCCGCTATCTTTTTTAGTAAAATTTCCTCCCTGTCCTGCATTTCCATTCGTTTTGTTTCCCATACTGCCGGATTCTGAACTTTTAGATAATTCAGACATTTTGACACATATTGACTTAACAACACAATATAAAGAGAATAGACATATTCTTTTAAACTCTGCTCATTTTCAAATCCTCCAAGTTCCGTTAAAATCTCAAATGTCTGTTTATCAATTTTCTCTCCACAAATCACATTCCGGTCAATTCCTCCTAAATGGAACAAATTCTGCAGGTAATAATCAAACTCTTCTTCTTTTTTGTTTAAAAATCCGGTAATTGCCCGATATGGATACTTCATCTGTTTTCTTAAAATTCGTGAAAATTCCATACTTTTTTGTTCTGCTTTGGCATTTTGAAATGGATATTCCATAACCTCTGCTTTTGGACTGTTCCAAATAGTATTTCTATCTAACATACATTGAAACAACAGGGCAGAATTTGTGTCAGGAAGAATCTTCACCTGAAAGACTTCCGCCAACAGATATACAATACAAAGCTGACTTAAGCCCATTGCCGGCTGTTCCGTATACAGACCTGCCCATTCTTGAATCTTATGAAATTTTACACTTGGTCTTTCAAACAGTTCCTCTCTGACCTCACACCAGCCTGCCGTTATCATCTCAATCAACCTCTCATAACTCTTTTTTGCCTCTTTTTTCTCGCCCTCTCGAATTTCAAACAACATTCCAAGCACGATCTGGGCATAATAATATTCTTCATATCCAAGACAGGATAAAAAATACTCTCCATGATATTTGGATGCTTCGAATAACTTTTGATAATGTAAAATCTGAAGAACTGAAAATTGTTTCATCTTACCTTTGCATACCGGATTATGTACCACTGCAAACGTAAGAAAATAAGTCACATCAAGACAGACTTCTTTTTCTTTGACTTCATAAGCATTTTCTTCACGGATGGCATTTTCTTCTGGCTCTTCACATATCTGTCTTTGCTTTTGACGTACTTTAAGTCCATTAAAAATAATTCCTGTTTTTTTCATAGATTGACCTCCTGTTTCAGGCGGATAGAAGCAGTATCGTTTTTTTGATAAAGTTTTATATTGTGGATAATCGATGAGATTTCATCTTTGATTTTGTAATTGAATAAAATGAATAGATTTCTGTTGATTTGCTGCGAATGTTTTTTGTTCAATCCGCCTTTTGCTTTGTGATATCAGACTATCACACCATACAGTAAAAAGCAACCATTTTTGCCTTTCTTCTTTCTGAAAAAAAGACAAAAACAGTTGCTTTTTTATCTTACTTTTATCTTACTTTAAAATTACTTTTGCAAATTTCTTCTTACCTCTTTTGATAACAACACCGTCACCTTCCAGATTTTCCTTTGCAACCATGAATTTAATGTCCGTTACTTTTTCACCATCAATGGAAACCCCACCCTGTTCGATGGCACGTCTGCCGTCAGAACGGGTAGACGCAAGATTACTCTTCTGAAGCAGCGTAATTAAGTCCACTTCTCCTTCTGTTAAATCTGCCTCTTCGATTTCTGTTGTCGGCATATCTGCTGCATTTCCTTTAGAGAATAATGCCCTTGCACCTTCCTGCGCTTTCTTTGCCTCTTCTTCTCCGTGTACAAGTCCGGTCAGTTCATAAGCTAAAATTTCTTTTGCCTGATTTAACTGGCTTCCTTCCCATTTATCCATTTCGTCAATCTGTTCTAATGGCAGAAATGTAAGCATACGCAGGCATTTTAATACATCAGCATCACTTACATTTCTCCAGTACTGATAGAAGTCAAACGGAGAAGTCTTATTCGGATCAAGCCATACAGCTCCAGACTGCGTTTTTCCCATTTTCTTTCCTTCGGAGTTTAAGAGCAGATTAATGGTCATTGCATAGGCATTTTTATTTAATTTACGACGAATCAGTTCCGTACCGCCAAGCATATTGCTCCACTGGTCATTTCCGCCAAACTGCATGTTACATCCGTATTTCTGGTATAACATGTAGAAATCGTAACTCTGCATAATCATGTAGTTAAATTCCAGAAAGCTTAATCCTTTCTCCATACGCTGTTTGTAGCATTCTGCACGCAGCATATTATTGACAGAAAAACAAGAACCAACTTCTCGTAATACTTCAACATAATTCAATTTCATCAGCCAATCTGCATTATTTACCATCATTGCTTTGTCATCTGAGAAGTCAATAAAACGACTCATCTGTTTCTTAAAACAATCACAGTTATGCTGAATCGTTTCTTCTGTCAGCATCTGACGCATATCCGTACGACCGGATGGATCTCCAACCATACCTGTACCGCCTCCGATTAAGGCAATCGGTTTGTTTCCTGCCATCTGCAGACGTTTCATCAGACACAATGCCATGAAATGTCCAACATGAAGACTGTCTGCGGTCGGGTCAAATCCAATGTAAAATGTTGCCTTTCCATTGTTTACCAGTTCTCTGATTTCTTCTTCATCTGTTACCTGAGCAATTAAACCTCTGGCAACTAATTCTTCATAGATTTTCATTGTTTTTTCTCCTTTTTTTGATATAAAAAAACTCTCATCCTTTCTAAAAAGGACGAGAGTCTATCACTTTCGTGTTACCACCTTTATTTGCAGAAAACTCACATTTCCTGCCTCTATAAGTACAGCTTTTTTGCGATACTTGAGCACAATAACGAGTGCCACTCCGTCACAGCCTACTAAGCAACTCTGCCATTCGGTGCAAAGCTTAAGGATGTATTCATCTTCCAATGTTTTTCTGCGCCTCTCATCTTCCGGCTGCTTTCTGTAGATTCCTTCGGTGACTACTTGTTCCTCTCACTGCTTTTTTCTATCTGAAATTTCTGTCTTAAGACAAACAAAGTATACCCAGAAAATACGGACTTTGTCAACCCCTTTTTAAAAATTCCAGACATATTCTCCATTTTCTTTGATTCCATAGAAATCACTGAAATTCAGCGCAAAAATATCTTTTTTGATACCCGCTACCGAAATTTGATTTTTAATCAGGTACTGCCAGATTCCTGCATGGGAAATATCTCCCTGAAGCAGTACTCCTGCTACTTTTCCATCTCGGATGATAACTCTTTTATAGTTAGAAGCATCTTCTCTTGCAATCACCACATCTGTCTCTTTTGGTACAATTTCGCCAACGCAAAGTGAATTTAATCCAAAGAAATTAATCGTGTTTTTAGCGGCAAAGCGATCCGTATAAGGGACACGTCCGCCCATCATGTTAAGTGCTGCGGTTTCTCCCTGTTTCTGAGCATTTGGCCAGATTCCGGAAAGTCCGGTTACATCTCCCGCTGCATAGACATCTTTTGCTCCTGTCTGCATAAACTCATCTACTTTCATGCCTCTGTCGACTATGATTTCCTCTGTCTCAAAACCTGCTGTTGCACTTCTCACTCCGGCTGCCACAATAATCAAATCCGATTTCAATTCTTCTCCATTGTCCAAAATAACCGTCGTAATTTTTCCGTTCTCATCCATTTTTGTTTCTGCTGCTTTTCTTCCAAGATAAAACTTAGCTCCTGCAGATTCAAAACGTTTCTGATATTCTTTTGCTGCTGTCTTATCCAGCTGTACCGGAAGAATCCGGTCTGCCATTTCAACAATTGAAACATTCTTTCCTGTTTCCATCAGACCATAAGCTGCGTCAAGTCCAACCAGACCTGAACCGATAATAACAATATTCTCCGCTTTTTTGGCAGATTGGTCAATTGCCTGTGCATCACTTAAATGTCGAAGACCAAAGACATTTTTTGCCTCTCTTAAATTTCCAACCGGAGGAATAAAACTGTTTGCGCCTGTTGCGATTAAAAGTTTATCATACTCAACTCTTGTTCCGTCTAAAAGTTCGACCTGCTTTTCTTTTACATGAAGCTGTTTTACGCTCTGTGCTTTATTCCAGATAATCTGATTTTCTTCAAAAAAATTCTCCGGAATAAAACTTAACTGTTTTTCATTTCTTTCATGAGAAAGATATTTATGCAGCATACATCTTGAGTGAACCTGGGCATCGAGAGAAATCATAGTAAGAGAAGATTCTTTATCTGCTTTTCGTATTGTCTTTGCAGCCATGATTCCTGCTGCTCCAACACCAATAATTACATACTTCATCTGCTACACCTCCTCTACCCAGATTGCTTCTTTTGGACAGGCTTTTACACAACTTGGATCTTCTCCTTTTCCAATACAGAAGTCGCATTTTATAATTTTCATTCCTGTCTTTTCATCCGGTTTTAACACGCCATATGGACAATTCATCACACACATAAAACAAGAACCACATTTTGTCTCATCATACTGGACATGACCTGTCTTTTCATCTTTGGTAAGCGCCCCGCTCATACAGGACATAACACACTCCGGTTTATCACAGTGTCGGCAGAAAAGCGGAGTATATCCGCCTTTCTGATTTTTATAAATAAAATTTCGGGATTCATTTGCGCAGTCTGTTACATCTAAGTCATAGATTGTTCCCGGTGTTTCTCGATGTGCCTGCATACATGCAAGAGAACAGCTTTTACAGCCATCGCATTTAGCTGAATCAATCATAATTCGTCTCATTTTCTGTTCCCTCCTTTATCAGATGTTTAATGCACTTCTTCTTTCCTCTATGATTTTTTCTAAAATATCCGCACTTTCTTTTGCGTCAGCATTGATAATCACCTGACCACCGGTCAGTTCCTTCATATCTTCCGTTAATACTTTGGTTACGATTTTGCTTCCGGTTACAAATGGCGGAAGTCCAAGATGAAGTGGAAGTCCAAGTGCCAGTCCAAAACAGCCATCTGCCAGTGCCTGTTCCTCTAACCACTGTGCTGCGGAAAGCACCAGTGGAAGCTGTGGAATATCTACGCCGATTGCTTCTGCAAGTTCTGTTGCCACAATTTCCAGGCGTCCGATTGCAAGACATGGACCAAAATTTAACACCGGAGGAATATTTAATTTTTCACAGACTGCACGCAGTTTCGGACCTGCCAGCTTTGCGGCTTCCGGTGTCATAAGACCACAGTTTTCAATTCCACCTGAAGAACATCCAGCAGTTAAGACAAGGATATCTTTTGCGATAAGTTCTTTGGTCAGCTCTACAGATAACACATCATGTCCGCCTGCTGTCAGATTGGAACAGCCGACTACACCTGCAATTCCTTTGATTTCTCCGGCTACAATTAAATCAATTAATGGTTTCCAGTTTCCGCCAAGGAAATCTTTTAAAGACAACTCGCTGACTCCGGTCAAGGTATGGTCATTTCCATGTTCCGGCATCAGATTAAATTCTACGTTTCCTCTTCTTTCTTTATAAGCTTCTATAATTTCATCAATGATTTCCATGCTTTGTGTTTCACGTTCTTCAAATACAAATGGTTTTAATTCAGCATTTGCTTTTTTTGCCACATCATCCAGACAAATTTGTTTAATTTTTAAACTGTCACAAATAGGCTCAATTCCCGGAAGGGTACAGTTAAACTCAGAAATTACCGCATCAATTGCACCGGTTGCAAGGACTGCTTCACTGGTATAGTTATTTCCTGCATGTCCATCAAATACTTCTGTATAGTGAGAACCACGAAGCTGCAAATCCTGTCCCACACAGGTACATCCCACTAATTTAAAGCCTTTTGCACCAACTGCTTTTGCTTTTTCTACTGCTTCTTTTGAAATCAGTTTTTCCTGTAAATCAACAAAAATAGTGTGCTGATGTCCGGTAATCATAATATTAATATAATCTGGGTCAATTACACGCAGTCCAACCGGTGCCATGCGAAGTTCCGGTTCTCCAAGCAGAACATCATTTAAAAGATTGGTCAAAGTCAATCCATATAATCCTGTAGAAATACCAAGTTTTAAACAGTCTGTCAGCATATCAACAGGATCCGAGTTTAAGTTTGTAGAACATTTTACCACACCATGGAACACTTCACTTTTTGCTCCACCTGGCAGGATTCCAAGTTCCTGCCATCTTTTAAAACGAGGTGCATAAGCTAATTTTTCAACCAGCTCCATTTTTTCATATTCTGGTTTATATAAATCAGCAATTACTTTTTCGGCAACAATCTGTGCGGTTTCCCATTTATCTTTTCCCTGGATACCAAATGCATCTGCAAGTCTTTTAAGGGAACGTTCTCCTTTGATTTCTCCTTTTTCCATTGCTGTTTTCTTCACATTTAATGCAGTATTTTCAACGATATGAATATAGCAGCCGGAACCACTTGCAACCGCACGCAGAAAATTACGTGCTACAATGACGTCCGCCGTTGCACCACAAATTCCTCTTGGCGCTTTTGGGGTAATTCTACAAGGTCCATTGGAACACAGCCGACAACAGACTCCCTGAAGTCCAAATCCACATTTTGTACTCTGTCCCTCTACTCTATGATGAGAAGTTTCCATTGGCAGGTTTCTGATAAATCCCTCCAGTGGTTTATCTGCACTTGCACATGTGTTACATCCAAAACATCCATTCATTCTTTTTTTCCTCCTGTAACTCAACTTTTTTATCCAGATTCAATTTCTGTTTTTGTTTTGATAATTTTTCTCGTTAAGTATATTATAATAAATTGGACAAAAATAGTCAAGTTATTTTTGTAAGAAATTTGTCAATTTCTGGATTTCGTTTTGAAGTTCCTCTTCACGTTCTTCTGCCTGTATGCATGCTCCGGCTTTTTGATATGCACTACATCCATTTTTTTGAATAAATTTTAAAATACGTTCATCCATCGAGAGCCGCTCCACAAACATTGCGCTTTCCTGCCCATCTCCAAATGCACGCCCCGCAAAGTCAAAAGCTCGTTCTAAAATTTCCTGCATTTTTTCTTTTTCCTGTTTTTGTACTTCTCTTTTCTGATTAAAACAGGCACGAATGAGTTCTTGTTCTGTTCCGCTCTTCGTTCCAGACTGTTTCCACGCATTTTTTAATTCCTCAAGCCATTCTCTTTGTTGTTCTTTTTCCCATTTCTCTTCTTTTGTCAGTAAGCCCTGCTCTTTTTTTACCAAAAAAGCATGTTTTTCCTGCTCAATTTTCCTATCTAACAGTTCAGAAAAACGATCTGTCTCTTTTTTGTTTTCTAATTGCTCCAGAAGTGTTTTTGCTTCCTGATACTGAATCCGGACTTTCTGTTCTTTTTTATCATAACTTTCTATTTTTTGATGAATTCCATCACTCAAAAAAGTCAGGATTGCAACTCTTGCATCAAACTCTGTCTCTTTGAGTTTTAAAATTTCTTTCTCTAACTTTTCTTCACCTATCGTTCCCTCTAGTATCTGCATCAGCCCATATTCTTCTTTAATCCTTTTACAAAGCTGATAAAATCCTAAAAAACCTCTTGCAACTTCTTCGTGCTGAAGATATTCAAATAAAAATTCTACAGTAATCTCAAGCTCTGATTCTTCATACATCCATAAAATTCTGGATAAATCTTCCCAACCCCTTGCCGTTACAAATGCATAGCCATCTGCCGTGGCTTCGATTTTATAAAATTGTTCGGTTTTTAAGTCAAGATAGGCAATAATCGATGGATGTACTTTATTTTTGAGTGCATAATTTCTCCATACAGAATAATCTTCTTTTACCTCAATCCGTTTTACACGGTCTAATGTTACAATATCAAACTCTCGAACTGATTTATTGTACTGTGGCGGATTTCCCGCTGCCACAATGACCCAGCCATCCGGAATCTTATGTGTGCCAAATGTTTTACACTGAAGAAACTGAAGCATAGTCGGTGCAAGCGTCTCTGAGACACAGTTAATTTCATCGATAAATAAAATTCCTTCTTTATATCCCTGTTTTTCTATACACTGATAAACCGATGCAATAATCTCACTCATCGTATATTCAGTCACTGCGTATTCTTTTCCACCAAATACTTCGTTTTTAATTAACGGCAGTCCTACTGCACTTTGTCTCGTATGGTGTGTAATGGTATAGGCAACAAGACCTATCTCACATTCCTCTGCCACCTGTTCCATAATTGCTGTCTTTCCAATCCCCGGAGGTCCAATCAACAGCACCGGTCGCTGATGAACGGGAGCTATTTTATAACTTCCGTCTTCATTTTTTCTTGTGTAGATCCGTACAGTATTTTTAATTTCTTCTTTTGCCTGCGCAATGTTCATCTTTTTTCCTCTTTTCTTTTTTTCTGTATATTTAGACCCTTTCTATTCCAGACTTTGAAATTTAATTTTATTTTGTCCTGCTTAAACTTAAAGAAAGAACCCATTTTGGAATTTTTACGTTTTCTTTTGGTTCTCCTAAAAACACAAACGCAGTTTCATAATCCGGTTCCTGATTCGGAAAAATCCCATCTCCATCTGAAAAATAAATCAATCCTTTGAGATGCTTTAGTTTTTTCTTTTGTTTTAACGTTTCTATGTATTCAAATACCGGTCGAAAATCCGTTCCGCCTCTTCCCTGAATTTTTATTTTCCTGCTGTATCGTTTCCACTCTTCCATGCTTGTAATTAATACCACATCCTGAATAAAACTGTCGCACTGGATTAGATAAACCGTAAATTTTTTAAAGAAATTTTCCTGATTTCCCAGCATCCCTGCTGTTTCCTCTAAAAAAAACTGCACCATTTCTCTTGAACAGGAACTTGAGGTATCAATCGCAATGACAAGTTCCTCCAGCCGCTTTGTTTCTGTATACTCTAAAGGCTCAATAAACGGCATATTTTGGTACATGCAGAGTCCATAATGATACAGAATATAATCAAAACTATCCAAATCTGCCTGTACTTCTTCCCGTTTGATTGAAAAACGCTGTAAAAATCGATGATAATCCCGTCTTTTCTTCTTTTGCAGTTCATACCACTCTTTTGTTGTCCCTTTTTGCGTGCCCGCTTTATTTTTACTAAATCCCCCTTCTGAACCAGTCTTTGCAATGATTTTTTCCCACTGTGTTTTTAACCCTTCTATTTCTTCTTCGGTCAGTTTGCGCCAAAGTTCATGAGAGTCGGATGCAAAAATCCGCTCCCAGTTTTTTATCTCTGTGTCTGAATATTGGCTCAAACTTTCATAAATTTGTCCTGCCGTTTTTCCCTCTCCCTCTTTCCAGAAGTTCTGATAGATTTCTTTTTTCTGTTCTTCCATTTCTCCTGTCAGATACGGAAGTTTTAAACAGTCAATCGTATACTCTGTCACTAAATCACATGCCAGATTCCAGCGTGTTTCCTCCCGCTTTTTTTCTGCCAGATGCAGATACAAAAAATGAAACAGGCTGTGTAGAAGCATACGATTGATTTTTTTTCTTCCCTGCTCCTGATAAGTATTTAAAAGTTCAAACGGTTCATACCACATCCGGAATCCATCCAGACCGTAACTTTTGCGCTCATTTTGCCCCAAAATTTCTATCTTTTCTAATAGATGAGCAAAAAACGGGCAGGCACAAGAAATTTCCTGCTTTGCCAGTTTCCAGATATCCTTAGAAATTTCTTCTGCCTGCCTCATAATTCCATATCCCCTTTTTCAAACCCATACAGAGCCTGTTTTTGTTCTAAAAGCCATAAGAATGCTTCTGTATTATGTGCTTTTGATGCCATCAAAAGTAACTCTTCTAAAAGCCCCTGATTCATCTTTTTTTGCAAAAATAGTTGTCTCATTTTTTTGTTCTCTTTTTGTTCTAATAAGGTTTCCATTGCCGGACGAAACCGCTTAAGCAGATAGTTCTGATAAGTCTGTTCCATTTCCGATAAGAAATCTTTATTTTTATCTTTTGCCAGTTCAAAATACCGCATCAATGCAATTTCCAGTTTTACTTTTTCCTGACCGCTTGTCAGAAATTTCCGGTCTAATTCTTCTTCCCTTTTCAACGATTCACTTCCTGTTCTTTCATCCACTGTCCGATTTTTTCTAACAGAATCAAATTTGTCTTGTTGTTTTTTTCAACTTCCGAAACTTCCCAGTTTCCCTCTTTTTTCGCATTTTCTCCACAGATATCTACACCTGCAATGGTTTGTTTTTCAAAACAGCTTTTTACAAGTGCCAGTAATTCTTCGAGACTTGTCTTTCCCTGGTCCCAGTTTACAGAAGCATCTTCTTCTCTTAAAATGTCTTTATCAATCGAAAGATAAACCGGAATAGAATTTTCTTTTAAAAATTCGTCATAAGCCGTTTGTCTGTGCGCTTCTAATTCTTCTCCTGAAACAAAACAGACTTTGTCTATCCAAGGTTCTTCTTTGCTGCTTTTAAAGACCTCTTCTATTGACTTTTGTGGAGGTCCAACCACACAGACTGCTTTTAACAGTTCATTTTGTTCAAGTGCTTCCCTTACCCAGCTTCCACAGGAAAGAAGTCCGAAAAACGCTGCCTCCTGCATATCGGTATGCTGGTCAAACAAAACCAGTGCAAATGGTTTTCTTAGCTTTTCCATCCAGAATTTTGTCACATAATGATAGTTTCCTGAATCCAGAAAATGAATCCCTTTTTCAGGGTAAGATTCTATCAACTTTTTAATTTTTTCTTCTGCTTCTTCGGTACAGTAACAGTTTGTCTCTTCCACCTGTTCTGCTTCCACACGCTTATCTATTCTCTTACTCTGATAAAATTCCTGTTCCTTATAGACTCCGGAAAAACTCATTACTGTTACTGACATTCTTTCCTCCATTCTAAGAGTACATTCTTCTTAATTCTTCTTAAACTTAATTTTTTTGTTTCTTAAATTTTCTCTTTCTTCTATTCTACCATGTTATCCGGAAAAGTAAATGTCCATTGCTTTGCAATCTTTTCCAGACACCATTTATAATCGATTGCTTTCACACTTTTTGCGGTATAAACCGGACGGCTTAAATATACGCAGTCCCCTACGATATACTTTAAAGTTCCCACACAGCTTCCCTTTTTTATTGGCGCTGACAATTTTGTCTTTCCCTCATAAATGACTCGAACCGATTCTCCTTTTCGCATTAAAAGAGTTTTGTCTTGTATAGTCTTCACTTTTATGGGAACACTTGCTGCTCCTCCAATTTCCTCTGCCTGTCCATTTTCTACCACAAGTGTTTCTGGCAGCGAAAATGTTCCCTGTTCTAACAATGATTTTTGTTCGTATTGATTCAGCCCATACTCCATAAGTTTGACCGTATCTTTCCACTTATACGTTTTATTATTTGGCCAACCACAGGCAAGCAGAGCGACAATTAAAGTTTTCTCTTCTCTTTTTAAAGCACCTACATAACAGTAGCCTGCCTTTGCCGTAAATCCGGTTTTCCCGCTTAATGCTCCTTCCATCATACTAAGAAATGCATTATGATTGTTGCAAGAAAAACTCCGTTTTTTTTCTATATCCCAGAACGTATAGCTCTGCGTTCTTGTAATATTTAAAAACGCTTCTTTTTGGGGAGATTCCTTAATACAATAACGCATAATTCGTGCCAAATCTGCCGCTGTTGTAGAATGAACCTGCTCATTTTCTCCTGTTTTTTTTGTGGCATCTAATCCATTTGGAGTAATAAAAAAGGTATGCCTGCATCCGATTTTTTTTGCTTTCTGATTCATCTTATCCGCAAATGTCTCTACATCACCTTCTAAATGTTCCGCAAGCATGACCGCCGTATCATTGTGACTTTCCAACATAAGAGAATAGAGCAGGTCGCCAAAGCGAAACTGCTCTCCTTTTCTTACTCCAAGATGAACTTTCGGTCTTGATGCAGCATACTCAGAAGCAGTGACGATATCCTCCTCTTTCCCGTTCTCTAATGCCAGAATACAGGTCATGATTTTGGTTGTGCTTGCCATCGGTCGTTGTTCATATCCGTTTTTCTCATATAAAATTCTTCCCGAATCTGCATCCATCAAAACTGCGGATTCCGAATAAAGTGTTCCGGGACTCTGATTGTCTGCACCAAAGACAGGCAGGAGATTCTTTTGAATACTGCCCCAAAAGAATACTAAAATGAAAGTAATGCTTAAGATTTTTTTCATATTTTTCTCTGCATACTTTTTTATTAATATATGCCTGTCCCACTTTTATCAGAACTTTTTTACAAAACTTTCGTTTTATCTCAAAATCATACGTTAAGTCTCAGATATACTTAAACCTAAATTTATACATCCAGTTTCAGCTGAATCTCTTCTTCTGCCTCTGCCTTAAAATCTTCTATCTGAACCGGGTCAAGTTCCGGCAGCTCTTCAATTCCATGTACTCCAAAACTTCTTAAAAATTCTTCCGTTGTTCCGAATAAAATCGGACGTCCCGGTGCATCTAACCTGCCTACTTCCTGAATCAGATTGTATTCAATTAACTTATTGATTGCATGGTCGCATTTTACTCCTCGGATTTTCTCAATTTCTAACTTTGTCACCGGCTGTTTATACGCAATAATTGACAGGGTTTCAAGCATGACATCTGACAGACTTGCTTTTTTTGGCTGTAATGCCAGTTTTACCAGATAATCATAATACTCTTCTTTGGTGCACATCTGATAAGAATTTTCCAGTTCAATAATCTTAATGCCTCTTTTTGCCGTATTATAAGAAAGCATCATATTATCAATAATTTTGCGGGTCGTTTCTGTATCATGCCCAATTGCTTTTGCAATCGCAGAGAGGCTGACCGATTTTCCCATTGCAAAAAGCAGAGCCTCTATTGCGCCTTCATAATGTTCAATATCCATTTTTTTCTCCCCATTTTTCTATGTATTCTCGACTTCTGAGAACACATTCCATTTATTTTTCCTGTCTTATACCAACGATGCAATTTGAATATCATCAAAAATATGTTCCTGATAAATTCTGATTTTTCCGGTTTTCATCAGTTCAAGAATTGCTAAAAATGTAACAACCACTTGAAATTTACTTGCCTGTTTTCCCAAAAGTTCACGAAAACTAAACTGCTTATGTGTCCTTGCATAAAGTTCCACATCACTCATTTTTTCCGGCAGGCTGACTTCTTCCTGCTCAATTTTTCCAAATTTGCTGCGAATCGGGTCTTTCTTATTTTCCTGACGCCTCAACACGTCTTCAAAGATTTTATGCAGTTTTGCAAGCGTCATTCCTGCCAGTAATTCCTGTGGGTCTATCGGCTCTTTATAATCCTCTACTTCTTTTGGAAGAGATGGAAGCTTATAGATGCTTTTCGCTGCCTCTGCCATCTTATCACGCAGTTCATAGGACATATATTTATACATCTTATACTCTAAAAGCTGACGCACCAATTCTTCTCTCGGGTCTTTTTCTTCTCCCTCTTCATCCACTTCTTTTGGAAGGAGCATTTTGCACTTAATCGAAATCAGAGTTGCCGCCATTACCATAAATTCACTCATAATATTTAAATCTTCCCGCTCCATCTGATGGATATAATCCATATACTGGTCGGTAATTTCAACGATTGGAATATCGTAAATATTTACTTTATTTTTCTCAATCAGGTGTAATAACAGGTCAAGAGGACCTTCAAACACCGTAAGTTTTACGGGAATTCCCATTCTTTCTCACCTTTCTTGTCTATCTCGATTATGAGCAAGTAGCGAAGCGGATTGCGAATATCCACTCGACTATCTTACATGCACTCTTCGGAGATTAAAATCTTTTTACTGCAAAGCAACTCACACAATTTTACATGATTTTCCTTAAAAAGTCTACTTTCTCTTTGGCTTGCAGGAAATCACCACAAGTTCCCTCGGATTGGCGATTCGGATTGGAATTGTATGTTCCCCAAGTCCGGAACCCGTAATCAATTTTTGTTCTCCTTTTTTAAATAATCCATAACAGTATTTTGGAAACAGCACAAAATCCGGACTTAATGCACCTTTTCCGCCAAATGGAAGTCTTAAAACTCCGCCGTGATAATGTCCGGACAAGGTCAAATCTGCTCCCCAGTTAAAATATTCTTTTGCATATCTCGGTGTATGTGCCAATAAAATATGAAATTCGTTCTCATCCGGTTTTCCAAGCAGCGTCTTTAATTCTTCTTCCTTTGGACCTGTTTTTGCTTTTTTTGAGCCTTTTTTATAATACTCATAAGGCAGTTTCAGACCATGAATCTGGATTTTTTCGCCCTTAACCAAAAGAACCTCCTGGTCGTTTTCCAGATAATGAACCCCCAGCTTTTTTATCTGTGTCTCGTATTCCAAAAACGAAGCTTCATAATTTTGCGGATAACGTTTCATCCGCTGTTCATGATTTCCGGGTGCATAAAATACCGGTGCAGTCTTTATCAGTTCTTTTAAACTTTCTAATGCCGGCAAAAGCGGTGCTTCCTGTTTTCCAAGTACCAAATCTCCGGCAATTAAAATGGCATCCGGGTTTATTTTTTGAATTGCCTCAAATACCGGCTTGTTTCTCTCTCCAAATATAACATTATGCCAGTCACTAATCATCACAAATCTCAGTTCCTGGCTTATTTTCTCTGAAGTTATCTCATAGTTTGTAATCTTAAATTTTTTCAATTTTATTTTCCTGTTCTTTATTCTTTCTACTATTTTTTCTTTCTAATTTTGTCTGTTTTTTATTGTTTTCTTTTAACACTCACATCATTGTATCGCATTTACGCTCAAAAAAAAAGCATTAACCGATTCCTCAGCTAATACTTTTTTCTCTTAATTTCTCTTATGTACTCTCTTATTTTTTTATGTACTCTCGCAAACTTTTTATTTCTGACCTCTTTTTGCAAAAATACGCTCCTGCTGTTTCATTACAATCACATACATCACTAAAAGCAGAACGGAAGCAAAAATCCATGCAACCGGACTTGCAAGACAAATTCCAAGATAACTTCTCTGTTTTCCTGCAATCACTGCCATAATACCTCTTCCACTAAGTTCTGCAACACCAGCCATCATCGGCAAAAATCCATAACCGATTCCCTGAATTCCATTTCGATAGACGTTTACAATTGTAAGCGGGAACAAAAATGCAGATACACATTTTAAATAAATATCCACCTGATCCATGATTGCAGTTGCATCTCCTGATACAAACAAAATGGTACAATACTTGCCAACAAAAGCCAGAAGCAGACCTATTATGACAGAGTAAATCCATCCTCCAATCGTTGCTGCACGAAATCCCTGGCGGATTCTTTTTACTTTACCAGCACCAATGTTTTGGGCACAGTAAGTTGCCATGGTTGTTCCAAGAGCGACATAGGCCTGTGTTAAAACCTGTTCGATTTTATTTGCTGCCGTAAATGCTGCAACTGCACCTGAACCTAACACATTTAAAGAGGACTGTACCATCATGCTTCCGATTGCAGTAATAGAATACTGAAGTGCCATCGGGATTCCGATTCCAATCTGAACTTTTGCAATATGCCCATTTAACTGAAAATCGGATTTTTCTAATTTTAATTCCGGTATCTTTTTTATAATATAAATCAGACAAAGAACCCCTGACACACCCTGTGAAATTACAGTTGCATAAGCGGCACCCGCTGCTCCCATACGAAATACAATAATTAATAATAAATCTAATACTACATTTAACAGTGCAGATAAAATCAGAAAGTATAACGGAATCTGACTGTTTCCAATTGCACGCAAAATACTTGCCAAAAGATTATATAATACAGTTGCAAAAATACCCGCACAGATTACCATAATATAGTGATAGGCGTCCGCAAAAATATCTGATGGCGTATTCATAAATTTTAATAACGGCTTCATCCCAAGCATACTGATGGTCGTCATAATTACCGTCATAATTACCGACAATGTGGCCGCACTTCCGACGGTTTTTCTCATGCCTTTCATATCTCCCGCACCAAAACGCTGTGCGGTTAAAACTGTAAAGCCTGCAGTAAGACCAAGCATAAAACCAATAATTAAAAACATGATAGTTCCTACACTTCCGACCGCTGCAAGGGCTGTCGTTCCTACAAACTTACCTACAATAATTGTATCAACCATACTGTAAAACTGCTGAAATACATTTCCGACAAAAATCGGAACCGTAAACATTAAAATGGCCTTGACCGGGCTTCCGGCTGTCATATCCTGTTGCATTTTTTCTTCCCCTTTTTCTGCATTTCGTTTTTACCATGAGCCATTATAATCCAATGTTTTTTAAACTTCAATCCCTATTTCTGAAAAATTTCTCAAGCACCATTTTTAAGTAATCGACGTAGCGTGCTTTTTTGATATTTTGACTAAAAACGAGGTCTATACTTCCAATTTTTTCATTTTCCAGATAATATTGTATTTCTCCGGCTTTCATCCCCTTTGTTACAGGTGCTTCAACACTTTCTTTTAATTGTATTTTTTTCTCTATTTTAGAAAGGGACTTCCCCTCCGTGTCCAGATAAGAAAACTTTTTTTTGTTTTCACAAATTCCTTCTCTTTGTACTGATTTTTTAACTGGAACTTTCTTTTTCACAGTGCTCTTATCTTCATAAAGACTACAGGTAGCAAACCCAAGATTTAACAGTGTTGCGCCGTCCTGAAAACGTGCTTTATAATCCGGAGCTGTCATAATCACACTGATTAACGTCAATCCATTTCTCTTTGCTACTGCAGAAACACAGTATTTTGCCTTACTGGTACTTCCGGTTTTTAAGCCGACACAGCCATCGTATCCTCGAATCAGTTTATTGGTATTTGTCAGTCCAAACTCGCTGTCCCCACGATTGGTATGGTGTGTAATCGTTTCCATCCAAACTGAAGAATAGTCCAGAATTTTAGGATATTTTGTAATCAGTTCCTTTGACATCAGCGCCACATCATAAGCTGTCGTATAATGATTGTCAGAGTCGGTCAGTCCACAACAATCCTCAAAATTTGTATGCTCCATTCCAAGAGATTTTGCCCGCGCATTCATCCGTTTTACAAATTCTGTTTCACTTCCACAGATATGTTCTGCCATTGCCACACTCGCATCATTTCCTGATGCAATGACAATACATTTTATCATCGTTTCTACACTCTGTTTTTCTCCTTCTTCAAGATAAACCTGAGAACCTCCCATAGATTTTGCATAAGCACTGGTTGTCACCTCATCTTCAAAATCAAGATTTTGATTGGCTATTTCATCAAAAATCAAAAGGAGCGTCATAATTTTCGTAATGCTGGCCGGAGATACCTGTACATCTTTTTCTTTTTCATAAATAATTTTTCCGGTAGAGGCTTCCATTAAGACAGCATGTGGAGATGTAATCACGGTTTTATCTGCAAATACTACCTGTGGAACGGCACAGAAAAGGCAGATTACCATTATGTATGAGACAATCTTATTTATCATCTGCTCTCTCCAAAGAGCATCCTTGTTTTATGGTATGAAAAAAGAAAGTGATTTATGATAAATCACTTTCTTTAATTATGGAACTTACTCAATTTTTTTCTTTTAAAACCATTCTTTAATCTGCGTCCAAAATGCTTCCATTCCCTCTGGAAGGTCACTCTTTTTTGCCTGATAAAAACTGTAAGAAAAATCAACCATATACAGCATAATACTAAATGTACTTACCACACAGCCAATTTCAAATGAATAACTGTCAACAAACCGTTCTACTGCATTTTGCAAAAATAAGAATAATCCTACTGTATAAAAGCCCCAGGCAATGGTGCTCTCCAGACAGAGAATCCCTTTATAATTAAATGGTTTTTCGTTATAATCCCACCAGACTTCCCCAAATATAAACAACATCACCTGAGCTGTCAAATATTCAAGTAAAGTTGGCACAATGCAGCCCATAATATAAAGCAGAACCAGATTTCCTGCAAACGGACGCAGCAGGAAATAAACTGTCAGTGCCCCAAATCCATAGATCGGGCAAATCGGTCCATGTGTAAAACCACGATTGGTCAGTTTTCGATTACAGATTGACATATAAACAGACTCTACAATCCATCCCAAAATTCCATAAACCAGAAACCATTGAATAATATGGTAAAAATCCGTACCCAAAACGGCACGGGTAAAAAAGTTCATCAGCATACTTTTCCCCCTGTATTCTTCTTTGCTTACTTCTACCTTTTGTGCACTCTCAAAGTTTTTCTTAAGCACACACTCTATAAAAGCGGTGCAATCAGCCGCATAATGCTCTGTATTCCTCTTACAAAAATATTTCTCTTGTTGCAAAAATCCAGACTGACTTCTTTACATTTTGGAAGTGTTGCTTCCATATCTTCTTTTGCTTCTCTCACTGCCTGGCTTTGATACATCCATACCCCACATTCAAAATGCAGATACAAACTGCGGTAATCCAGATTTATCGTTCCAACTGTCGCAATTTCGTCATCACATACAAAGGTCTTAGAATGAACAAATCCAGGTGTGTATTCATACACACGTACTCCGGCTTCTATTAACTGTTTGTAATAAGACTGCGTCAAAAGAAAGACCATCTTTTTATCCGGAATCCCCGGTGTAATAATCCTCACGTCCACACCTTTTTTTGCTGCGAGACATAATGCCATCATCATTTCATTGTCAATAATCAAATACGGTGTGCAGATAAACACATACTTCTTTGCCTGACTAATGATGTTTAAATAGACATTTTCTCCTACCGTTTCATTATCCATCGGAGAGTCCCCATAAGGCTGTACAAAACCATCTGATTCAAATTCTTCTGTATGAAATACATAAGGGCTGTACGCCGGTATATGCGTACGAACCCCTGTGATAATCGACCACATCTGTAAAAACATGACAGTCATGTTCCATACTCCTTCTCCATACAGGCGGATTCCTGTATCTTTCCAATGCCCAAATCGGATTTCTTCGTTAATATATTCATCTGCCAGATTAATACCTCCGGTATAACCGGTATGTCCGTCAATCACCAGAATTTTTCTATGGTCACGGTTATTTAATACAATATTTAAAATTGGACGAACCGGATTAAATGCCGCACATTTGATTCCCTTTGCCTGAAGCTTTTTATAATATCGGTGCGGTAATGTCGTAACACAGCCCATATCATCATAAATCAGACGGACATCCACGCCCTCTTTTACCTTTTGTTCTAAAATCTCCAGAATAGAGTTCCACATTTTACCTTCATGGATAATAAAATATTCCAGAAAAATAAAATGTTTTGCCCTTTTTAAATCTTCCAGCATATCCAAAAACATTGCCTCTCCCAGCGGATAATACCTGGTGGAAGTATGACTATGAAGCGGAAACTTTGCATAATCTCTGATATAAGCGGATTGATTGGAAATTCCTTCATCCAAAGCCTCTATTTTTTCTCTTACTTTATCATTTTCCCTGAAATAATTTTCAATTTCCTGTACAACTGCATCTGACTCTTCTGTCATCTTTTTTGCAACTCTTGACTCTCCAAATAACAAGTATACAACCATTCCAAATACCGGCAGTACTAAAATCAAAATAGTCCAGGCCAACTTGTACGACGGATTAATTTCTTTATTTACAATCCATAATACCAATAATATACTCAAAATATCTGCTGTCATTGTAACCGGTGCAGAAAGACTGCTCATTCCCCACGAAATCAGTAACAACCATATCACCTGCAGTAACACTGCAAATACAAATACAAAAAAACGGCTGGAAATCAAATCAATCAGTTTCTTCATGCTTTTCTGCTTCCTTAATCGCTGTAGTAAAAAAGCCTCTGGGAATTACCAGAGGCTTTTACTGCACATTAATTATATTTACGTTTTCTAGCTGCTTCAGATTTTTTCTTACGACGAACACTTGGTTTTTCGTAATGCTCTCTTTTACGGATTTCCTGCTGAATGCCTGCTTTCGCACAGCTACGCTTGAAACGACGTAAAGCGCTATCTAAAGTCTCGTTCTCTTTTACGATTACATTTGACATAGTCTCACACCTAACCTCCCTCCAGTTGTAGATTGTGCATAATACAACTGTCTGGGTATTTTTATTGCACAAAAACATTATATCAGATTTTTCTCATACGTCAACTATTTTATGAAAATTTCTTAAAATTTTTCTTACTTAATCTGGTCTTCTAAGATTTCAGCTGCTTTTTCAAGTGCTTCCGGTACTTTTTCCGGATTCTTTCCGCCGGCCTGAGCCATATTTGGACGACCACCGCCGCCACCGCCAACAACAGCTGCCATTCCTTTTACAAGATTACCGGCATGTGCCCCTGCTTTTAACGCAGAGTCTGTTGCCATAGCAAGCAGGTTGACTTTTCCTCCATTTACACTTGCAAGCACAACAACACCTTCGCCAATTTTTTCTTTCATCTGGTCGCCTAAGTCACGCAGACCGTTCATATCAACGTCTTCTACTGCTACAGCAAGGAATTTGACTCCCTTGATTTCTTTTACCTGTTCCATAACATCGCCAACAGCATCCTGTGCCATTTTTGCTTTTAAGGATTCATTTTCACTGTGCAGTGCTTTCATTTCTGCCTGCAGATGAGAAATTTTTTCAAGTACTTCAGCCGGTGTGGTTTTTAAAGCACCTGCTGCTTCATTTAATTTCTTTTCTACTTCTTTATAGTAATGGAATACACCATCACCAGTCAGCGCTTCAATACGTCGTACGCCTGCTGCAACACCAGCTTCTGATACAATCTTAAAGGTTGTAATCACACCAGTATTTGGTACATGAGTACCACCACAGAGTTCTCTTGAGAAATCTCCCATGGATACCACACGCACACTGTCTCCATATTTTTCGCCAAACAAGGCCATTGCTCCGGATTTTTTTGCATCCTCAATGCTCATAATCTGAGTTTCTACCGGCAGATTCTCTGCAATTTCTTCATTTACGATTGCTTCTACACGTTCCATTTCTTCCGCAGTCATTGCCTGGAAATGTGCAAAGTCAAAACGAAGTCTGTCCGGTGTTACCAAAGAACCCTTCTGCTCTACATGTGCACCAAGTACCGTCTTTAAGGCCTTCTGAAGCAGATGCGTTGCACTGTGGTTTTTACAGGTATTAGCACGTTCTTTTGCATTGACACTTAAGGTAACGACATCGCCTGTCTTAATCATGCCTTTTGTCAGTTTTCCAACATGACCCACTTTGCCGCCACGCAGTTTAATAGTATCTTCTACCACAAATTCTGCTCCATTACAGGTAATCACACCAGTATCGCCTTCCTGACCACCCATGGTTGCATAAAATGGTGTCTCTTCTACAAAAATCGTACCTTTCTGGTCTTCTGTCAAAGCATCTACCAGCTCCTCTTCAGTCGTAAGTACAGTTACTTTTGATTCATGTACCAAACGATCATAACCTACAAATTCAGTTGTAACCTCTGCATCAATCTGGTCATAAACCGTTGCATCTGCTCCCATGTAATTTGTCACTTCACGTGCTGTACGTGCTTTGTTTCTCTGTTCTTCCATTGCAGATTTAAATCCGTCTTCATCAATGGTATATCCCTTTTCTTCAAGGATTTCTTTTGTTAAATCCAGAGGGAACCCATAAGTATCATACAGTTTAAATGCATTTTCACCGGAAAGTTCGGTCTTGTTCTTTTCTTTCATTTCCGTTTCTAACTCTTCTAAGATACGAAGACCCTGGTCAATCGTTTTATTAAACTGTTCTTCTTCTTTGGTTAATACCTGGAAAATAAAGTCTTTCTTTTCCTCAAGTTCCGGATAGCCATCTTTTGAACCTTCAATTACTGTATTGCTTAAGGTTGCAAGGAATTTTCCTTCGATTCCAAGAAGACGGCCATGACGGGCTGCACGGCGAATCAAACGACGAAGGACATAACCTCTTCCTTCATTTGTCGGCATAATACCATCTGAAATCATAAAGGTAGCAGAACGGATATGGTCTGTAATCAGACGGATAGAAACATCTTTTGCATCATCTTTCTGATATTCTACGTGTGCCAGCTCGCAGACTTTATTTCTTAAAGTACAAAGGGTGTCCACGTCAAAGATAGAATCAACATCCTGAACAACGACTGCAAGACGTTCCAGTCCCATACCGGTATCAATATTTTTCTGAACCAGCTCGGTATAATGTCCTTCTCCATCATTTTCAAACTGAGTAAATACGTTGTTCCATACCTCCATGTAACGGTCACATTCACAACCTACTGTACATCCTGGTTTTCCACAACCGTATTTTTCCCCTCTGTCATAATAGATTTCAGAACAAGGACCACAAGGACCTGCACCATGTTCCCAGAAATTATCTTCTTTTCCAAAACGGAAGATTCTTTCCGGTGCAATTCCGATTTCTTCATTCCAGATTTTAAATGCTTCATCATCTTCCTGATAAACAGACGGATACAATCTGTTCGAGTCAAGTCCAACAACTTCTGTTAAAAATTCCCAGGACCAGTGGATTGCTTCTCTTTTAAAATAATCTCCAAAAGAGAAATTTCCAAGCATTTCAAAAAATGTACCATGACGAGCGGTCTTTCCTACATTTTCAATATCACCTGTACGGATACATTTCTGGCAGGTTGTCACTCTTCTTCTTGGCGGAACTTCTGCCCCTGTAAAATATGGCTTAAGTGGTGCCATACCACTATTGATTAATAATAAGCTCTTGTCATTATGAGGAACAAGAGAAAAACTCTTCATAGCCAAATGGCCTTTTCCTTCAAAGAACTCCAAAAACATTTTTCGAAGTTCGTTTACTCCGTATTTCTGCACGGTTCTACCTCCTGATGTTTCCAAATGTTTCCACTTTAAAAAATATATAAAAGTGTAACACGTTTGTTTTTTATAATAGCACAGGAAGTTTCAGGTTTCAAGAAATATTCTTTTCTCAAAATCCGAAACTTCCCTGATTTTTATCAGATTCCCTCATCCACACTTAAATCTGTTCCATCTGCAGCCGTGGTTGCGAGAAAATCACAAAGCTCATTCATTTCATGACCGTCATGACCTTTCACCCATATAAATGTTACTTTATGAGGCTCTTTTGCCTTTAACAGACGTTTCCATAAATCTGTATTCTTGACTGGTTCATTTTTTCCACGCTTCCAGCCTTTTTTTAACCATCCATCAATCCAGTGCTGATTAAACGCATCCACTAAATATTTAGAATCTGAATAAAGTTCCACTTCGCACGGACATTTTAATGCTTCAAAACCTGCAATTGCAGCCATCAGTTCCATCCGGTTGTTTGTGGTCCGCACATATCCTTTTGATAACCGTTTTTCATGTAGTTCTCCCTTTGCATCGGTGTAATGCAGAACACATCCGTATCCGCCTGGTCCATCCGGATTTCCTCTTGCAGCACCATCCGTATATATCTTTACAAACATCTAATTTTCTCCTACTTTCTTCCAACTGCCCTCTTGTTCAAATCGGACAACTGCATTTTTTGAAGCTTCTACAATTGAATCGTCATATCCTGTCATTTTTAAAAGCCGAATTGCATTTCTTGTGGTCACTCTTCCTTTTTTTAGAAGATAATTAAATTTGACATCGTCTTCTTTTACTTCTTCTTCAAAATGATAATTTGTATAATACTCTTCCAACATGTAGGTCAGTTCTATATCATGTGTTGCTGCAAAAGAAAGGACATGCGGAAGACAAAGCGAGGCCAGAATTTCAGAAGAAGCTGCAATTCTCTCAATGGTATTTGTTCCACGAAGTACTTCATCCACAATACAAAGCAGAGGTGTTTCTTCTTTTGCGGAATCTAAAATCCGTTTTAAAGACTTAATTTCGACAATATAATAACTTTCTTTGCTTTCCAAATCATCCCGGAGTGCCATAGACGTCATCACACGAAAATAAGACATTTTACATTCTGTAGCCATACAGGTATGAATGGTCTGCGCCAAAATTGCATTGATTGCAACCATCTTTAAAAAGGTTGACTTCCCAGAGGCATTTGAGCCTGTTACAAGCACTGCCTTTGTTGTCTTTATACTGTTTGCCACCGGTTCCAAAATCAACGGATGATACAGATTTTCTACGTCTAATACTGCCCTCTTTTTATCGGAATCAAATTTTGGACTGCAATAATACGGCAGAAGTTCCCGGAAAGATGCAATTGAAATACAGGCATCTAACAGTCCAAAAATTTCTATCATCTCTTCGATTTCTTTTTGATGCTCTCTCATTGCCTTCATCATCGAATTAAATTTAATCAAATCAATATGCGTCATCATTCGAATATAATCAAGCATCACCGCTTCCGGACCGGTTTCCATTCCATCATGGTTGACTACTAAAAACGAGCCTTTTCTAAAACTGCCCAGTGCCTTTTTACAGTCTTTTAACCTCTTTGTATACTCTGAAAGCTCCGAAATTCCTGCCTTTTCCAGTGTGTCTGCACATCCGATTAACTGCATCACGCTGCGAAATCCACCCAAATACCGGTTAATCTCTTCTTTCCCTTTTAGATAAGTGATAATATTGATTCCACTCACTGCTAAAAATGCAAACACTCCATAAGCAGGAACTATCATAAATGCGACAAGCGATACAAAAAAGAGCACGCACGAAAGAATTTCCCGTATCGGCGAGCCGACTTGGCAGTCTTTTTCAACATGAATTGACTGATACAAAGAAAGTCCTCTCGGCTTACGAAGCGTTGTAAGAATCTGCTGACAACGAATTCTTGTCTTTTCTTCTTTTTCAAAAAAACAAAACAGCCGTTCCCGCTCCTTTAATCTCTCTTCTGAAAATTCCGGTCTGTGAAGCATTGCATAAAGATAGTCTTCTCCTGCCGACGATACGGTCTGATTCATCAACATGAAAATCCGGTCCATATCCAAATCATTCCAGGTAATCTCATCTATCACAAAGCTGTTTTTTGGCTGTGCTTTATGATAAGCCGATATCTGTTCTAACTCATCCCAGCTGTATTCCCGTGTTGGGACAGCTCCCCAGCTTTTCTTTATTTTTTCGAGAAATTTCTTTTTTCTTTTGTTATTTTCCCTTACCATTGACCAGACGAGTGCAAATACAAATAAGAGAAGCGCTCCGCATGCAACTTGTGTTGATGTCATAGACTCTACCGTGTTTTAAAATACTGCTCAACCAGTTCCAAAGTCAAGTCCAGTTCTTCCTGTGTATGCGCATCAGAAAGGAACATTGCTTCAAATTGAGACGGTGCAAGATGTACTCCATGATTGAGCATATACTTAAAGTATTCAGCAAAGGCTTTTGTATCTGCTGTTTTTGCACTGGTATAATCTGTTACCTTTTCACTGGTAAAGAAGATACAACCAAGAGAAGCCGTATAGTTGACCTGATAAGGAACTTCATTTTCTTTTAAGATTTTCTGGATTCCTTCAAACAGGTACTCCCCTTTTCGGTAAATTCTGGTATAGACATCCTGATCTTCCCATAACAGTTTTAACTGTGCCAGACCTGCTGCCATCGCAACTGGATTTCCGCTTAACGTTCCCGCCTGATAAACCGGACCTGCCGGGGAAACCATTTCCATAATTTCTTTTCTTCCGCCATAAGCGCCAACCGGCATACCTGCACCGATAATTTTTCCATAAGTAACCAAATCCGGTGTCACTCCAAAGTATTCTGCTGCGCCTCCGAATTTTAAACGGAATCCGGTAATGACCTCATCAAAAATCAACAGTGCTTTATGTTCATCACAAAGCGTACGCAGTCCCTCTAAAAATCCATCTTTTGGCGGTACAACACCCATGTTTGCACCAACCGGCTCTACGATTACGGCAGCCACCTCATCGTTGCTTTCCTCTAAAAGCTGTTTTACGCTCTCTAAATCATTATAAACTGCAATCATGGTATCCTGTGTACAACCCTTTGGGACACCTGCGCTGTCCGGCACTCCACTTGTCATCACTCCACTTCCTGCACTAACTAAGAGTGCATCGGAGTGTCCATGATAACAACCTGCAAATTTAATGATTTTTGATTTTCCGGTAAATCCTCTTGCTACACGAATTGCACTCATTACTGCTTCCGTACCGGAATTTACCATACGAATCATCTCTACATGCGGAATTCTCTCACAGATAAACTCTGCCATCTCTACTTCCCGTTCTGTCGCACAGCCAAAACTCAATCCATTTTCACAGGCACGAACTACCGCATCACGAATCACCGGATGATTATGTCCTAAAATCATCGGTCCCCAGGAGCAGATATAATCCAGGTATTTCTGTCCATCTACATCAAAAATACTGCTTCCTACTGCTCCCTGTATAAATCTTGGAGTCTCACCGATTGCCCCATAAGCACGAACCGGACTGTTTACTCCACCTGGAATTCGATTTACTGCACGTTTAAATAATTCTTGTGATTTTGTCATTATCCAATTCTCCCTTCATCCATAAGTTTTGCGATTTCTTTTGCAAAATAAGTCAGATAGATATCTGTTCCGGCACGGAATGTACTGACTGCCATTTCACCGATAATTCGTTCTTCGTCAATATATCCCAATTTTGCTCCTGCTTTTACCATTGCATATTCTCCACTTACCGAATAGGCAGCAACCGGAAGGTCAATCGTATCTCTGACTTCACGAATGATATCAAGATAAGACAGCGCCGGTTTTACCATGATAATATCTGCGCCCTCTTCCACATCTAAGAGTGCTTCTTTGATTGCCTCTCTTCTGTTGTGGAAATCCATCTGATAACTTTTTCTGTCTCCAAAGGATGGAGCAGAACCTGCTGCATCACGGAATGGACCATAAAATGCAGAAGCATATTTTACCGCATAAGACATAATTGGGGTATCTTTATAATTATTTTCATCTAAAATATGGCGGATTGCCGCAACCCTTCCATCCATCATATCAGACGGTGCAACCATATCTGCACCTGCCTGCACATGAGAAAGCGCTGTTTTTGCAAGTAATTCAAGGGTTTTATCATTTTCCACATCATGTCCGCAAAGTACCCCGCAATGACCATGAGAGGTATATTCACACATACATACATCGGTAATCAGATACATATCCGGAAACTGTTTTCTTGCTTCACGAATGGCTTTTTGTACAATTCCGTCTTCTGCATAGGCCTGGCTTCCTACTTCATCTTTTACATCCGGAATTCCAAAAAACATTACTTTATCAACTCCTGCTTTCTGCAGGCGTTCTAGTTCATAAGGCAGACGGTCAATACTATAACGATACTGTCCTTCCATGGATGGGATTTCTTCTTCTATGTTTTCTCCCTCTTTTACAAACAATGGGTAAATCAAAGAACTTTTATCCATTCTTGTCTCGCGTACCATCTTACGCAGCGTTTCACTTTTTCTTAATCTTCTTGGTCGGATTGTCATATCCATGAGGTCTTCACTCCTTTATTTTACTTATCGGGCACTCTCGAATTCTGAGAATATCCTATTTTTTATTTAAGTCTACAACCAAATCTGTCACACTGTCAATGGTTGCCTCTTTTGCCATAAATGTCTGCATACCATAGCTGTCGGCTTCTGCTTTGGTCTGTTTTCCAATGCAAGCAGCTCTTACTTTCTCAAAATCAAGCCCCGAAACTGCATTCACAAATCCTCTTACTGTTGAAGCACTTGTGAATACTGCGGTCTGAATTTCTCCATTTTCAAATAAATTCTTAATGTCAATGATTTCCTGTTCTTCATAAAAGGTATCATAAGTCGGTACATCATTTACAATAAGCCCCTGCTTCTTTGCTAACTGTGCTAAAATCTCTTTTCCACCAATTTTTGCTCTCGGAATCAGAATTTTTTCTGTTCCCTCACAGACTTCACACAACGCTTTTCCAAGAGAATCTCCATCAAATACAGCCGGCATCAAATCTACAAATAATCCTCTTTCTTCTAAGGCTTTTCTTGTTCCTTTTCCAATGGAAGCAATTTTTACCTGCCCCAATTTACGGACATCCACACTATTCTGTTTCATTTCATCAAAAAATACTTTAACGCCAATTGGACTGGTAAACGCAATCCACTGATAAGAATCCAGTTCTTTCAATGCCTCTTTTAACAAACTCTGGTCTTCTAATGGCTCGGTACGAATTGCCGGAAGTTCCAGTACTTCTGCTCCTAATAAACGCAGTTTATGTGCCATGGAAGAAATCGTCTCTTTTGGTCTTGTCACAAGTACTTTACAGCCAAAGAGTGGAAGTTTTTCATACCACGCAAATTCATCTGCAAGGGCACATACTTTTCCGACCACAATAATTGCCGGTGTCTCAATTCCCTGTTTTTTCACTTCTTCTGCAAGGGTGCTGACAGTTGCCACAATTCTTTTTTGACCTGCTGTTGTTCCTTTTTGCAAAATTGCAGCAGGCATCTTTTCATCCATTCCTGCCTGCAAAAGAGAATTACAGATATCTTCTAAAGCACTGACTCCCATTAAAAATACCAATGTCCCTTTGGTATTTACTAAGGCTTTAAAGTCAATATCATAAGTGTCGCCCTTTTTCTTATGTCCCGTAATAATATGCAAAGAAGAGCAGAAATCTCTATGCGTTACAGGGATTCCGTTATATGCCGGAACTGCAATTGGAGAAGTCACACCCGGCACAACTTCATAAGGAATTCCCTCTTTATGAAGCAATTCCAATTCTTCTCCGCCTCTTCCAAACAAAAATGGGTCTCCACCTTTTAAGCGCACCACACGCAGTCCTTTTTTTGCTTCTTCTGCAAGTACCTGATTAATCTGTTCCTGTGGCATGGTATGATGAGAAGCACGCTTTCCAACATTAATCAGACGTACTCCCTTTGGAATTTTAGAAAGCACACCCTGTCCAACCAGACTATCGTATACCACTACTTCTGCATTTTTTAATACTTCCATTCCTTTTAAGGTAAACAGTCCAATATCTCCAGGACCGGCTCCTACCAGCCATACTTTCCCCGGATGTTTTAACTGCTTAGCCAGACGGATTCCAAGTTCTTTTGCTTCTTCCCTTTTGCCTCTAAGACTTGCTTTTCTCCATGCACCACTTTCTTCTTCATAATACAGACCGGTCAAAATTATTTTGTCTTTTTCTACTTTTGCATGTGCTGCGACCGGAGAAGAACAACCACCATCTAAGTAACGCACAAAGGCACGCTCTGCAAGTGCTGCACATTCACTATCCTCATCATTATAGCCATCCAGATAAGAGTAATCCTCATCCTTTCTTCCCTGAATTGCCAAAATCCCCTGCCCTGCTGCCGGAAGCACTTCTTCCGGTTCAAAATAACGGCTGATTCTATTTTCCAGCTTCAGACGTTTCAATCCTGCTGCTGCAAGTACAAGCGCACTATATTGTCCTTCATCTAATTTCTTAAGTCTGGTCTGTACATTTCCTCTGACACTCTTAAATTTCATATTCGGATACAGTTCTTTTAGCTGAAGAGTTCGTCTGAGACTTGAACAGCCAATCGGTTTTGATTCATCCAGTTCTTTGATCCCTTCCGGAAGTACCAGTACATCTCTTGGGTCTTCTCGTTTGGAAAATGCTAAAAGCGGAAGTTCTTCCGGTACTTCCATCGGCATATCCTTTAAGCTGTGTACCGAAAGCTGACTCTTTTTTTCTAACAACGCCTTGTCAAGTTCTTTGACAAACAGCCCTTTTCCTCCCACTTTATCTAACGTACGGTCTAATATCTTATCTCCTGTAGTTTTCATTGTGAGCAGTTCTACTTCACAGTCTTTATTATAAGAAAGGATATAATCTCTTACCATCTCACTTTGAATTACTGCAAGCCGGCTCTCACGGCTGCCAATTATCACTTTTTTACTCATGCTTCTCCCCTGCTTCTTCTATCCATTTTTGCATTTCTTTTCTCACATTTTTTGTTTTTGCAGGATTTCCTGCACTATTTAATCCAATCACCGTTTCTTCTTTCTGAAGAATTGATGGAAAATAAAAATCACATTTCATTCGGTTGCTTGCTGTATTGACTGAAATCCCAAGACATTTACATGCACTGTAAACATCATTGTTTACCTTTTCATTATTTGTCGCGGAGAGCACTAAATCTGCATCATATAAGTCTTCCCTGTCATACTCTTTTTCTTTCCAGACCAGTCTGCCCTCTTTTGCCAGTTCTTTTATTCTTTCACAGGCATCCGGTGCAATCACCTCAATTGTGCCGGCAAAAGAAAGCAAAGTTTCGATTCTTCGTTTTGCAATATTACCTGCGCCAATCACAGTTACTTTTTTCTGTGTTAAATCCACAAACATCGGAAAATATTTTTTTTCATCAGCTTTCATATATTTTTTCCAGTCCCTCCACACAGTCTAAAAATACTTCTTGTTCCAGAGAATCACGAAGCCCGAAAATCATTTTATTTACCACTTTTCCGGCAGCCGTATCAATCGCTCTTAAAAGGCTTTCTCTATCTTTTTGTTCCATTGGAGTCTTTTTTAAAATTTTGGTAATTCGTAAGTTTAAATCCTCTACGGCATCGGCTTTAATCTCTTCAATCCTCGGGAAAATATCTCTGCCATTAAACCAGTCATAAAATTCTTTCATCTGGTCATCTAAGATTTCTCCTGCTTTTTGCATACTCGCCTGAAGTTTTGGAGACGCTGCATCAATTCGGAAACTGTCAATATCATACAAGGAAACATTTTGTAATTTTCCTACTTCAGGGTCAATATCTCTTGGAACAGCCAAATCTATCAAAACGACAGATGCTGCATCTAACTTAATTTCCTCAAAGTTTTCTTTTGTCAAGGTATAATTCGGACTGGCTGTTGCTGAAACAACCAGATCACAATCAGGAAGAAGTTCCATTCGTTCTCCATAATTAATGCGTTTACATCCCTGTGGAATGTTTACAACACCACTTCGATACTGACGTACGGTTACGGTTACGTCTGCTCCGGCTTCTTTTAAAGCAAGTGCCGTCACTTTTCCCATTTCACCATTTCCAATTACCATACAGGTTTTTCCCTCAAACGAAAATCCCTGATTTTTTAAGCGTTCCATTGCCTGATGAATCACAGAAGTATTGGCTCTTGAAAACGTTACTTCTGTTTTTACTTTCTTCGCCGCTGTAACCGCCATACGAAACAGTACTTCAAGTACGTTGTCTGTACAATAGGCATCTCTTGCTAAAGTCAGCGCATCTTTTACCTGTGTAATAATCTGATCCTCAGCAAGAATCTGCGATTTTAATCCACTGGTTAAATAAAACAAATGCCGAACTGCCTCTTCATTTTCACGTTTCATAAAATAATCCTGATACTCATCTTTTTCCACTTCTTTTTCTTTGCATAAAAAATCATACAGAGAAATTTCTTCGTCATCCTGCATGCTGACCCAAACTTCCATCCGGTTACAGGTGGATAAAATAATGCATCCTAAGATACCGTGTTCTTCTTTTAACTTTTTCATTGCCTCTATTGCTCTTTTCTTTGTAAAAGAAAACTTTGCACGGATGTCTACAGATGCTTTGCTGTGATCGATTCCAATCATGGAAATACTCATTTTCTCTTCACTCCGCCTCTTATATTTTTAAGCTTTTTCTCGCTTATCCTTGGTTCATCTTAGCACAGAATGTACCTCGGTGCAACCTAAGGTTTTTTGTCGATTTTTGCCTAAAAATGAATTGACAAATGCTTTGAGAAAGACTACAATGGACAAAGAATTGAATGTACACAGGTGTCCGTTTTTTTCGGAATAATAGGAAAGTCGGGTGCAATTCCCGCACGGTCACGCCGCTGTAACTAGCAGAGCACATTTCATCATTGCCACTGGGGAACCGGGAAGGCGAAATGCTGCAATGACGCTTAAGTCAGAAGACCTGCCTGCTGCATACGATTTACACATGGTTACGAACGATGGCCTTGTGTAAGAATGAAAACACTCTACACGGTCGTAGTCTGTTTTTTATTCTCAACTTGGCCTGCCGGAATTTTCCGCAGGTTTTTTTATTTTAAATCTTTATCACATTAAAGGAGTCATGAAAATGAACAAACAACAAAAACACGTCATCGCATTTGCTACCGCATTTGCACTTATGTTTGGTATTGTTCCAAACGTAGCAGCTATGCATATCATGGAAGGCTATCTTCCTGCAGGATACTGCGTTGCCTGGGGAGTCCTTTGTCTGCCATTTCTTGCAGCCGGATTTTTCTCCATCAAGAAAACATTAAATGAACACCGCAACCTGATTACCTTATTGGCTATGTCCGGTGCTTTCGTATTCGTTATCTCTTCTTTGAAAATTCCTTCCGTTACCGGAAGTTGTTCTCATATGACAGGAACCGGTCTTGGTGCTATCTTATTTGGTCCAAGTGCAGTTTCCATTCTTGGAATTATTGTTTTATTATTCCAGGCAATCTTACTTGCACACGGCGGTTTAACTACAATCGGAGCAAACACGTTCTCCATGGCAATTGCCGGACCATTTGTAACCTTTGCAATTTATAAAGTCTGTCAGAAATGCAAAGTAAATAAAATGGTTGCTATTTTCTTATCTGCAACTTTAGGAGATTTATTTACTTACTGTGTAACTGCAGTTCAGATGGCACTTGCTCATCACGCTGATACAACCATTTTAAATGCAATGGGTAAATTCTTACTTGTATTTGCACCAACTCAGGTACCGCTTGCAATTATCGAAGGTATCTTAACTGTATTAATCATTATGGCACTTGAAACTTATGCAAAACCGGAGCTTCGCGCAATCGGATTTATGAAGGAGGCAAAATAGTATGAAAAAGAAAGTCATTACCTTATTGGTTATTATTTTATTAATTGCCTTTATTCCATTATTTGCTTTAAAGGATGCTGAATTCGGCGGATCTGATGATGCCGGAAGCCAGGTTGTTGAAGAAGTCGATTCTTCTTTCCAGCCAATTGCAGAACCAATTTTAGAAAAAATGCTTGGACATGAACTTCCGGGCGAGGTAGAAAGTTTACTGTTCTGTGTACAGTCTTCTATCGGTGTCGGCGTCCTTGCTTTCTTCATGGGACGTTTTGTAGAGCGTAAAAAGCTTGGAAAGGGTGAATGATTCTTTCGCCTGTCACAAGAAAGGAGTCTTGAATGATTACAATTGATAAACTTTGTTATACTTCCAGACTCAGATATGAAAATGCCGCAGAAAAATTCGCTTTTGCCGTGATTACATTAATTATCTGTGTAATGAGTCGTTCCATGGTAATTGCAGGAATTGTTTTAGCAGTAACGGGGATTCTCACTGTATGGAAAGGTGGAATCCCCCTTTTTCGCTATCTTCATTTCTTAAGTGTTCCACTGGCATTTTTATTTTTGAGTACACTGGCGATTCTTGTAAACGTGAAACAAAAACCACTCGATTTATTTGCTATAAAAATCGGAAACTGGTACTTAACCGGAAGCACGTATGGCGCATTTTATGCCCTGCAATTAATCCTGACTGCACTTGCTGCTGTATCCTGCCTGTATTTCCTTTCTCTGAATACACCAATGCCTGATATTTTAATGGTACTTGATAAGCTTCACTGTCCAAAACTTTTAATTGAATTAATGCTTTTAATTTATCGCTTTATCTTCGTGCTTTTAGATACTGCTTATCATATTTCTACTGCTCAGGACTGCCGACTCGGAAACTGCAACTATAAAACTTCGCTAAAGTCTTTTGCAGCAATGTGTTCTACCCTTATGGTGCGGGCAGTAAAACGTTCCAATGCCCTTTATAACTCCATGGAAACCCGCTGCTATGATGGCACGATTCGCGTTTTAAATGAAAATCAACCGCCAAAAAAACATGTAATTTTTTTAATTACACTTTTTGAACTGTTTCTTTTAATTCTTTTTATTTGGAGGAAATTTTTTGCATGAACAATAATGATATCATCTTAAAAGCAGATAATTTGTATTTTTCTTATGATGATGAAAAAACACACTCTTTAAATGGTCTTTCCCTGGAGATTCCAAGAGGCCAGAAAATTGCATTTATGGGTGCAAATGGTTCCGGAAAATCAACTTTTTTCCTCTGCTGTACCGGAATTCACAAACCAAGTTCGGGAACTCTTTATTATAATGGGGAACCTTATTCTTATGACCGTAAAGGGCTTCTAAAACTTCGAAGTAAAATCGGAATTGTTTTTCAGGACCCCGACAATCAGCTCTTTTCTGCGAGCGTATATCAGGAAATTTCCTTTGGAGTATTAAATCTCGGATACTCTGAGGAAGACGCCAAAAAAGCGGTTGAAGATGTAATCGCTGAGCTTGAAATTACATCATTTCGTCATAAACCTACTCATGCTTTAAGCGGGGGACAGAAAAAACAGGTTTCTATTGCTGATATTCTTGTGATGAAACCGGATATTATTATTTTAGATGAACCTGCTGCTGCTCTTGACCCGAAACATACTACTATGGTAAATCAAATTGTAAATCGCATGACGAAAGCCGGAATTACTGTTTTTATGGCTACCCATGATGTCAACTACGCTTATGAATGGGCAGACCAGGTTATTTTATTTCATCAGGGAAAAGTTTTAATGCAAGGTGCACCGGAAGAAGTTTTTTCAAATCCTCATGTGCTTGAAAAAACAAATTTGGAACCGCCCGCTGTGTTAGAACTGTTTCACAGTCTTTGTAAAAAACAGATTTTAAATTCATCCCTTCCTCTGCCCAAAAACTTAAAAACACTGGAACAATATATTTCCGATATAACCATTGATACAGCAGCTAAATAACATAGCAATTAATTTTTGATTAATTGATTAATAAGGAGAACTTTATGAAACCAAATTCAGAGAAAAAAACTGCAATTCTTGCTGTCAGCTTTGGTACAAGCCACAATGACACAAGAGAAGTCACCATTGACGCTATTGAAAAAGCTTTAAAAAATGCATGTCCCGATGCTTCTTTATACCGCGCATGGACCAGCAAAATGATTATCAAGAAAGTAAATGCCAGAGACAATGCAAATATTATGACAGTATCTGAGGCAATGGAACAGATGAAGCTGGATGGAATCACCAATGTCCTGGTACAGCCAACTCACGTCATCAATGGAATTGAAAATGATTTAATGAAAGAAGACGCGCTTGCCTATAAAGATTCTTTTGATTCCATTTCATTTGGCGCACCACTTCTTACATCCGAAGAAGATACCAATAAAGTCATTGAAATTTTAGCCGATGAATTCTCCTGGCTGAATGAAAAACAGGCACTCGTCTTTATGGGGCACGGCACAACTCATTTTTCAAATTCTATTTACGCTGCCCTGGATTATGCATTTAAGGATAAAGGACATCCAAATATCTTCCTTGCTACCGTAGAAGCCTATCCGTCAATTGACAGCTTAAAACGCCTTGTAGACGCTTATAAGCCAGAAGAAATCGTACTTGCTCCATTTATGATTGTAGCCGGTGACCACGCAAAGAATGATATGGCAGGAGATGACCCTGATTCCTGGTATAATAAATTCAAAGCAGCCGGTTATAAAGTAACACCGATTTTAAAAGGACTCGGCGAATACCGCGGAATCCAAGAGTTGTTTGTAGAACATTTAAAAACCATTGAGAAATAACAAAAATGAGCGAGTAGAGGATAATCAATCCTTTCTCGCTCATTCTTTTATTCATAAAATTCCACTTCTGAAATACAGTTGTCATTCCACTTTGCACCGGCATAACCTGCCTGAATGTAAAGGGAAACAAAAGATGCCTCTACCGGCTCATGAAAAGAAAGACAAAATGCTTTCTTTTCATCGGAGAATTCTACATCTTTCGCCTGATTGTCTCCCAAATTGATACTTAGCTTAGCCGGTCTCGCATTTTTCTGCCACATCTCATCACTTCTCCAGTTTCCGAGATATAATACGATATAACGAATTTTATGTGTTCCATCTAAGCTGAGTTTGATTCCTGTTCCTTCGCCAAGTCCCTCTACACCTTCCTGCCAGGATGAAGTAATATCTCCATCTGCTGCACTCTTCGCACTGTAATCATAGTTGCCGGAACTTGCCATGGAACTCTGTTCCGCATTTGCAACCGCAAGTCTTGTATACTGACTAAAATCTATGCCCTCTTTGTCCGCCATAACAAAATAGTCCTGTTTTTTTTGCTCTACTTCTTCTGGTTTCGCTTCCGGCTGTTGTTCCTGCTCTTCTGTTTTAGTCTCATTCTCTTTTTGCTCTTCTTCTTCTGCCTCATCCGGTTTCGTTGTCTCTTCTGTCTTCGCATTATCTGTTGAAACCGATGCCTGATTTTCCTGTTCCTGACTATTATCTGCCGTTGTCTTTGTCCCCTGCTCTTTCTCCATCTGTCTGATCGTCAACATTCCCCAGAGCACCCCAATCAAAAGACATACCATCAGGATACAGGCACAAATCAATCCCACCGGACTTTTCTTACCGGACACTTCTTCGGTCTTTTTGCTTGTTGTTTTCTTTGTTTTTTTGTCTGCTTTTTTCGCTTCTGTCTTTCTTTTTGTCTTGGATTCTTCTTTTGGAATCTGCGGCATTTTCGCCGCCTCTTCCTGCTTATTTTCCTCTTTCGGACTTTCTTTGGTTTCTTCGACCTTTGACGCTTTCTCCGGTTGAATCTCTTTTGAAATTTCTAATTTTTCTTTCGATCCAACCTTTGGTTCTCTGTCATATTCATCCCAGATGTCATCATCGTCCATATACTCTTCAAATACTGCTTTTCCGCACTTTTGACAAAATAAATCGGTATCATCGAGCTGATTTCCACATCGTTCGCACTTCAAGCTTTATCACCTCCGTATCTATTGCATCTACTCACGTAAAGCGGACATTTGCAATCCGCTTATCTGCGTTCAAATTTTATTTCCAGTAATCTCTTTCATTATCAATCATATAAAGTAATGCATTGCAGATGCAGGCTGCAATATTGCTTCCACCTTTTCTTCCCTTTGCTACAATACAAGGGACATCTGTTTCCATGATCATCTCTTTTGACTGTACAACATTTACAAATCCAACCGGTACACCAATAATCAAATACGGCTGAATCTGATTTTCCTGAATTAACTCATACAGACGTACCAGTGCGGTCGGTGCATTCCCAATTGCAAAAATTACCGGTTTTCCAAGTTTTGCCGCTTTCTCCATGCTTGCTGCTGCTCTTGTGCTTCCTGCTGATTTTGCATTTTTTGCAACATCCTCATCCGACATAAAACAATACACCTCACCGCCAAATTTGGCAAGTGCTTTTTTATTAATTCCGGCTTTTACCATCTGCGTATCGGTTACAATGCATGCCCCATGTTTAATCGCCTCAATTGCCTTAGGAACCGCATCTTTGGAAAAATACAGATTATCCGCATAATCAAAATCCGCACTTGTATGAATACAACGTTTTACAATCAACTCTGTACCCGGCTGTAATTTTTTATCCCCTAATTCTTCGGTAATAATTTCAAAACTTCTTGTTTCAATTTCTTTTGGTTTTACATTCTCCAGCTTTGTCTTCACAATTAAATCCCTTCTTCTAATATCTTGTAAATTTTTTCCATGTCGAGGTATTCTCTTAAACCATCTGCAAGCAGGTCATACTGTTTTTCTTTGTATTCGGCAAAATCTACCCCTGTCATTTCACTGACATCGAGTCCCTTTTTCTTTCCAATTGAAGTTACAACTGCTTCTGCCACTTCTTCTTTGTCAAAGATTCCATGCACGTAAGAGCCATACACATTGTCTTTATACGTTCCATCTGCTTTGGAATCCCCATTTACTTTATCTGTTATTGTGACAAGCGGTTTTGCATTCTCTTTTCTGGTACATTCTCCCATATGAATTTCATAACCTTCTAATTCAATCTGACTTAAAGCAGAAAGTGCACCGGTCACTTCCAAAAATCGACCTTCTACGCGAGTTCTGGTCTTTGCGCCTTTAAAGACGGTATCCATCGGCAGCAGTCCCATTCCCTTTATTTTTCCTCCGGCTTCGACACCATCCGGGTCAGAAAGGGTTTCTCCTAACATCTGATAGCCACCACAAACACCAAAAATAATCTTATCTTCCCCTGCTTTCTTTAAAATCGCAGCTTCTAATCCATTCTGGCGCATCCATAAAAGGTCTTCCATTGTATTTTTAGAACCCGGAAGAATAATCATATCTGGATTTTTGAGTTCTTTTACCGTTCTGACATAACGTACTGAAACTCCGGGAATCACTTCAAGTGCATTAAAATCCGTAAAGTTTGAAATCCTCGGAAGGCGGATAACTGCAATATCAATTAAATCCACTTCTCGATTTCCTTTTACGCGTTCTGCCAGACTATCCTCATCTTCAATATCTACATTTAAATATGGTGCAACTCCGACCACCGGAATTTTAGTCCGTTCTTCTAACATTTCCACTCCAGGGTCCAAAATACTTTTATCTCCTCTAAATTTATTGATAATCAGACCTTTTACCATATCCTGCTCATCTTCATCAAGCAGCATAACCGTACCGACAAGCTGTGCAAATACTCCGCCCCTGTCAATATCTCCAACTAAGAGCACCGGTGCTTTTGCCATCTTTGCCATTCCCATATTGACAAAATCTTCCTGTTTTAAATTGATTTCCGCCGGACTTCCTGCTCCTTCAATCACAATGATATCATATTCGGATGCCAGTTTTTCATAGGCCTCTAAAATTTTCGGACGAAGATTTTTCTTAAATGCATAATAATCTTTCGCACTCATATTTCCAAGTACTTCTCCGTTTACAATGACCTGACTTCCCATGTTATTGGTTGGTTTTAATAAAATCGGATTCATCAGCGCAGACGGTTTGATTCCTGCCGCTTCTGCCTGTATGACCTGGGCACGTCCCATTTCAAGACCCTCTTCTGTAATAAAAGAATTCAATGCCATATTTTGAGACTTAAATGGAGCAACTTTATATCCATCCTGTTTAAAAATACGGCATAACCCCGCTGTCAAAAGGCTTTTTCCTGCATTTGACATTGTCCCCTGTATCATAATCGCTTTTGCCACTTTTCTCCATCCTTTCTGCATGCTTTTAAAACTTCCAACAGTTTTTCATTTTCTTCTTGAAGCTTTACCGCCACACGATAATATCCTTTTTTTAATCCATAATAGTTACTGCAGTCCCGGATTAAAATTCCTTTTTCCAGACATTTTTCATACAAGCCTTCTTCCCCTTGAAAGAAAATATAATTTGCCTTTGAATCAAAGGTTTTATAACCAAGAAGTGTTAAATTTTTTATCAGTTTCTTTCTCTGTGCATGCACATAATCCATACTTCTCTTTACATACTCTTCTTCTTTTAATGCTGCAATCCCTGCTTTTTGTGCCACGGTAGAAACTGCCCACGGCTGCCCACAATGCTGTATTTTTTCCAATAGCCTTTGGTTACTGCTCAAACCATATCCCAGTCTGACTCCTGCCATTGCATAACGCTTTGTAAAGGCTTTTAAAAGAAACAGATTCGGATATTCTTTCAGCATATCTTTTATTGTATGATTTTCAGGTTCTTCCACAAAATCAACAAAACACTCATCTAAAACAAACAGACTATTTTTTTCTTTACAGCGTTTTAAAACCTCTAAGATAAATTTTCTTTCTAAGAGTACTCCGGTTGGATTATTCGGATTACACAAAAATACGATATCTGTCTTTTCTGTAATCCAGTCCAAAAGGGTTTCTTCCACACAAAAACCGTTTTCTTCTTTTAATTCATAATGTTTCACTTCACAATTCACGATTTCTAATGCCTGTTCGTATTCTGCAAAAGTCGGTGCAAACAGCACTGCCTGTTTTGGTTTTGTACCCAACACCAGACGATAAATTAAATCCGCTGCTCCATTTCCACAGATAATCCACTCCGGTCGAACCTCTTCATAAACTCCAATTGCTTCTCTTAATTCCTGACAATCCGTATCCGGATAATGAAAGACTTCTTCCATTGCCTGTACGGCTGCTTCTTTTACAGACTTTGGAGTTCCAAATGGATTACAGTTCGCAGAAAAGTCAATCACATTTTTATTTCGATAGACATCTCCTCCATGTGTATGATAACTCATTTTCTTTTCTCCATTCTACTACAATATATGTACGCTCAAAGCCTTTTTTATAGATCGCTTTCAATCAAACATTCCTGAAATTTCGGCATACATTTTCTATATCAGCTGTAAAAGAATCCGAATGACAGCAAATAAAATCACACTGATTGTTGCTGCCACATAAAGCATGCGGTTTGCAAGTATAATATCATCCGGCTTAATTTTGCGAATCGCATCTCCAATCGTTTTCTTTTCATATAATTTTCCAAAATAATAAGCATTTCCCGCAAGTGCCACATCTAATGCCCCTGCCATTACTGCCTCAGTCTGTGCAGAATTTGGACTGGCATGATTATACCGGTCTCTTTTAAAAATACGCCATGCATTTTTCCAGTCTAATCTGCATACAAAAGCTGCTAAGATCATCAAAAAAGCAGAAATTCTTGCCGGAATAAAATTTGCGATATCATCTAATTTTGCCGCACACCAGCCAAAATGCAGATACTTGTCATTTTTATAAGCAACCATGGAATCCATCGTGTTGATTCCCTTATATAAATACATCAAAACCGGACCACCAACTGCCATATAAAAAATCGGCGCAATAATTCCATCAGAAGTATTTTCCGCAACAGTTTCTACGGTTGCCTTTGTGACTCCCTCTTTGTTCAGATTCTGTGTATCACGTCCAACAATCATTGAAACTGCCACTCTTGCTTCTTCGATTGTTCCATGTTCTAATTTTTCATAGACACGCATGCTCTCATCCTTTAAAGACTTTGTCGCAAGCATCTGATAACAGAAAAAAGAACCAAGCACTATACCGACTGCGGTATGAATTTTAAATGCAAGAAATAACAAAACAAACGGAGCCAGACTGCTTTCCAGACAAATCAGAATCACTAAAACACATCCCGCCATTTTTTCTCCTGACGGGGTTTTTGGAAAACACTTACGCAGCCACTTTTCAAAAAAAGTGATACTGTTTCCAATGATTCTTACCGGGTGATACAGCCATCTCGGGTCTCCAATCAATAAATCCAGTAAAAATCCAATCACAAGCATTACCGCTGTCCACTTTATCATTTTCTTATTCCTTCCCGTTTATTTCTTTGATTACGGTTACTTTACGGGTATTTTCCCATTCTTCTTTGGTAACTTCAACTAAAAATCCCTCTGCATTTTTGACTTGCCAGCAAAAATAATCTTTTTCTTTTGTCGCAAGGGAACTTAAAACACTCATAATTGTGCCTCCATGCACAACAAATGCTGCTTCGTTTATTTCTTCTTTTAAACATTGCTCAATACAACGCTTAAAGCCGGTTGTGCTTCGTTTTCTAAAACTTTCCTGACTCTCTCCATTCGGAAATGGAAGTGTTCCATTGCTGTCAATCCATGCCTGATACGCTTTACTCTGACTTAATTCCTGATAATTTTTGTTCTCAAACTCACCAAAGTCACATTCTCTTAAACTTTCCTCTATCTGTATTTGTGTATCCGGAAACAATACTTGTGCCGTTTCGATGCAACGCTTCATCGGGCTTGCAATGACTTTTTCTACCTTCGGATAATGCTTTTCTTTGAGCAGTTCATATCCTGCCTTACAAAGTGGTTCATCTGTTTTTGCTCCAATATAGCGTTTTTCCAGATTTCCCTTTGTAATGGAATGGCGAATCAGATAAAATTTACTCATCTTTTAATACACACTCCATTCCACAGATAATCCGCACTACACTTTTACTCTTCTTTGCCAGTCTGGTACAGACTCTTCCGGTTGTTTCCCGATATTCTCTGTCAAATTTGTCAATCGGAACAACTCCATATCCCAGTTCGTTGGAAATCAGAATAATATCTGGATTTTTATCTATCAGCTCTTCTTCCAGACTCTCTAACTTTTTCCCTTCTTTTAACCTTTCTTTTACCCATTCATGAAAATGATACAGGCACGGAGTATCAAAAATTTCTTCGTAAGACGCTGCACTTCCGTCTGTCATTTTTTCATTTGGAAGCTGATATTTTTCTGCCACATAAGCTTTCTTTCCCTGAAAAGCTCCGCCTATTACCAGTCTCATCTCTCATCCTCCTATGATTTGTCCAATTACTGCGGATAAGGCAATCACCAACTCACATATCTGTATATGAAACCCTGCCAGGTCTCCGGTAATTCCACCAAATTGTTTCATGGACATTTTATAATAATAAAGATACTCACAGCCTGCCCCAACCAATACGCAAAGCCCAATCAGCGGTCTGACTGCAATCATGAAAAGGATTGAAAGTACTGCCACGATAACAGAAACCACTTTGACTGTATTTTTCTGTGCTCCGTCAGAAAATGTTGCTGCAAGTCCCGTATTCTTCGCCATTGGAAACGTTGCAATAGACAATGCTCCCAGCGCTCTTGATAAGACAAAGCCAATGCAGATAACCGGAAGGCTTCTTGCTGTCATTTCACTGTAAACACCAAAATATAAAAGGAAATAGCAGATTCCCACAATAATTGCAAATGCTCCTGCATTGGAATCTTTTAAAATCTCTAATTTTTTTTCTCTTGGCTGATAAGAATTTAATGCATCTGATGTATCAAGCAGTCCATCTAAATGAATCCCTCCACTTACCAACACCGGAATCAAAACAAGGATGACTGTATAAAAATTATGGCTGTGTACAAACAGTCCTGCATATGTTCCCCAAATCCAGCTTAAAAATCCAATGACCGCTCCGATTAACGGAAGAAAACACATCACATAACGCATATTTTCTTTACTCCACTCACTTTGCGGCATTGGAATTTTAGAATACATAGAAAATGCAATTTTAAAACTGTTTGCAAGCTGACCTGCCGTTGTTGTTTTCTTTTCATTTTTCTGTGCCATTTTTCTTCTCCCGGATAACTCCTTTTTGATTCTTTCTCTCAACTGGTATTCCATAAACCACTTCTGCCACCGCTTTTGCACGCTTTGCCAGCTCCTGATTGATTTTTCCAAGATAACTCTGATATCGTTTCGTTTCTTCATCATAGTCAATTCCATCTGAAAAAATCTCATTTGTTACAATGACCAGTTCTTTTGCCTGTTTTTCGATTTCTGAAATTCCTTCTAAAATCTCTGGCACTGTGTCATCCTTTGCCCCATCTTCCTGAAACATTTCATTCGCTACCAGATTAGACATGCACTCAAGAAGCACACAGCAGCCTTCGGGAAGTTCTAAGTTCCGAAGACCGGTGTAACATTCTATTGTATTAAAATTTTTCTCTGCCCGCATCTTTCGGTGACGCTCAATTCTCTTTTTACTCTCTTCATCAAAGGGATACATTGTGGCAATATAAATTCGTGGAAAGTCTCCAAAACCGGTCAATACCTCTTCCGCATAAGCAGATTTTCCACTTCCACTGCCTCCGGTTACAAGTGTAATCATCTTTTTATCCTCTTTTCATTCCATCTCTCAATGGCTAATTTCCCACCTATTATTCATGTCTCTCTTATTATCTCTTTTATTACTGAAGCGGAACATAAGCTTCCATGCCAATTCCACTAAAATCACTCATTCCATAATAAACCGCTACCGCTGTATCTAATAATGGATATAAGTTAAGTGCTCCCGTTCCTTCTCCCAGACACATATCACAGTGAAGCGGCGCTTCTTTTCCAAGACTTTCCAGTAATAGCTGTCCTGCCGGTTCTTTTGACACATGACTTGCCAGCATATAATCTTTACACTGCGGACAGATGGTGGTAGCAACCAAAGCTCCTACTGCGGAAATTACTCCATCAATTACAATCGGAACTTTATATACTGCACCGCCAATAAAAAGACCTGCAATTCCTGCAATATCAAAACCACCTACTTTGGAAACCACATCAATTCCATCTTCCGGATCTGGCTTATGAAGGGCAACCGCTTTTTTGATTGCCGTAATTTTACGATTCAATCCCTCAGAAGAAAGCCCTGCTCCTCTTCCCGTCATTTCTTCTACCGGACGTTTTAAAATAACCGAAGCAACTGCGCTGCTCGTCGTTGTATTTCCAATTCCCATCTCTCCAGTTGCAATGATTCCATAGCCTTTTGCTTTTAACGTTTCCACCATTTCAATTCCGGTTTCGATTGCCTGAACTGCCTGTTCTTTTGTCATAGCAGGTTCTTTTACCATATTTTTTGTTCCATAAGCAATTTTACGGTTCAAAATACTGACGTTACTTGCCACTCCCACATCAACTGGAAAAATTTCCGCACCTACGCTCTTACACATAATACTTGATACTGCTTTCGTCTGAAGAAAATTTTCACAGACAAGAGCCGTTATCTCCTGTCCGGTCTGTGTGACACCTTCTTCTACCACACCATTATCTGCACACATCGGAACGAGTGCCTTTTTTCTTACATCAATATCCGCACTGCCGGTAATCCCGGAAATCTGTACCAGCATATCTTCTAATTTTCCAAGACTATGCAGTGGATGTGCAATCGCATCCCATCTTTTCTTGCATACATCCATCGCTGTTTCATCTAATGGTTCTATTTTTTTCAGCGCTTCTTCCAGTTTCATTTTCATACTCCTTTTCTTATGTAGTCTCAGAATCTTTTTATATCGTCTTATCTTTATACATCTGACAACTCTTTAGAATTCCCTTTGCCACAGCAGGATTTCCGTAATAATAAAAATGAGGAAATCCCGCCAGAAGATGGTTTTCTAAATGAATACACTCCCAGCTTCTGCTGCTAAATGGTTTCTTCGCCACAAAATCACTTCCGCACGAAGTGGAATCAAAATAGTGAAATTCATGTGCCGGAATCTCATCACAATTTTCTTCCAACACTCGATTTGTCTTTGATTTAAGCGAAATATAACCAAATCTGCCAAGCTTTGAAGTACGATAGGATTTTCCTTTTATAATGCCGACTCCTTTATGCGGTTTTGCCTCCATATCTTCCATCGTCTCATGCAGATACATAAAACCGCCACATTCTGCAATCACAGGCATTCCCTTTTCATAAGCCTTTTTAATCGCTTCCCGCATCGAATGATTTTCTTCTAACTGCTTTGCAAAGAGTTCCGGATAACCTCCATAAAAAATCAATCCATACAGGTTTTTTGGAAGTTTTTCATCATGAAGCGGTGAAAACTCTACCAGCTCTGCACCCATATTTCGTAATAACTGCAGATTATCCTCATAAATAAAACAAAACGCCTCATCTCTTGCAATGCCAATCCGAACCGGCTGTTCTAATTGAAACGCATACTCGCTGTCTTTGTCCCATGGGATTTCTTCTTCTAAATCCGGTGCATTCTCTGCAAGCAAAAGCAGTTTTTCCATGTCAATGGTTTCTTCTAACACCTTAGCAAGCTTTGCAAGCCGTTCCTTAAAATCTGCAATCTCATTTGGTAAAATTAGTCCTAAGTGCCTGCTTTCAATCACACAATCCTCTACTTTCGGCACATATCCAAGTACCTGAATTTCTAACTCTGATTCAATTAACTGCTTTACTCTCGGGTAGAGCATTGCAGGCATCTGATTTAATATTACGCCTTTTATCTGACTATTTTCTTTATATTCCAAAAATCCCTTAATATAAGGCACAATAGAAACACTCATTCCCTTACAGTTTACAATCAAAACCGCCGGTGTCTTTGTCATAGAAGCCACTTCATAAGCACTGGCTTTGGAAGTAATCCCTCCTGCACCGTCATAATATCCCATCACACCTTCCATCACTGCAATGTCCATACCTTTGCAGTTTTTGGAAAGCAGATAGTTTAAAACAGGCTCATTCACAAAAAAAGAATCCAGATTTCTCGAATGAGTTCCGATTACCTTGGTATGAAACATCGGGTCAATATAATCCGGTCCACACTTAAAAGAAGCTACTTTCTTATCTCTATTTATAAGTACCTGAAGCAATCCACAGGTAATCAAGGTTTTGCCACTTCCACTTGCCCCTGCACAAATCAAAAAACGAGGTATCTTCATTACGACTATTCCTCCTCTTTTTCTTCTTTCTTTCCTGTTGCAGAAAAAATCGTAATCGGATTTTCTCCCATTATCATCTGATAGCTTCCGATTTTTTTTGCACGACTTACACTTAACTGTATCATTTCTACGTCTTCAAATGGCAGTACTTTCATGCAACGATTGGCTTCTGCTACACTTTCAAGTGCAATACAGTTAATTACAACTCGAATCTTCGGATTTTTTTCAAGCAGTAATCTTAAAATAGATTCCATATTTCCAGAAGAGCCTCCGATAAAAGCATGTGTTGGTACTTCAAGTGCTTCTAATGCTTCCGGTGCCACTCCTTCTATTACAGAGAGATTATCCGTCATAAATTTTTGTTTGTTCTTTTTTAACAGCTCCACTGCCGTTTCTTTCTTTTCAATTGCATAAACCCTGCCTTTTGGCGTGCGAAGTGCCATTTCGACAGACACAGAACCTGTACCCGCTCCCACATCATAACAGACAGAATCTTCCTTTAAGCCAAGTTTCGCCAAAGAAACACAGCGCACTTCTTCTTTGGTCATTGGCACTTTATCTCTTAAAAATACACTGTCTTTTACGCCATGTGTGGATGGTAAGCCTTCCGCCCCTTTATTTTCTATATAAATCACACTTAAGGCATCGCCCTCATAATCACAGAAGGAATCTGCACTTCCCTGCACAATTGCTTCGTCTGGATAAGAAAGACGTTCTCCTACAAAAAAAGTCACCTTTCCCATTCCATAATTTGTCAGCGTCTTTGCAAGATTTGCCACCGCATCTTTTGTTCCTAAAATCGAAACCACTTTCTGATGTGTTTTTATCAGTTCCACCAGATTTTCTTTTTTCCCATGTGCACTGGTGATAACCGCATCATCCCAGGAGCGTCCGATTTTCGCCATAAAATAAATCGGTGATGAAAGTCCGCTTATCTGTCTTACTTTGCGCTCTTTTAATGTTTCCTGCAGTTTCTTTGCCCCACTGTAAAATCCGACATCTCCAGAAAGCAATACTGCGATTTTTTCGTATTCCGGATGCTTATCCAGATATACTTTTATTTTTTCACTGTTATATTCAATCAACACATCCTGTTCCGAGTGCAATACAGATTCGACCATCCGTTTTGCTCCAATTAAAAGTTCTGCCTCTTTGATTGCTTTGATTGCCTCTATTGTACAGGTATCCGGATTTCCCATTCCGATTCCAACCAGAGAGACTTTCTGGTTTTGTTTTAATCCAAAACGCCGGCATAATAATGCTTTACATTCGATTAATCCAAGTCCCTCTTCTTTTAATGGTCGACCTACAATCACACAGATACAGCCTGCCCGCTTTGCCGCTTCCAGCTTCTCCTCATACCCGCCTGTCACTCCGGACATTTTCGTTACCAGATAACGACAATCAAACTGTCGAAGCATTGCCTCATTTAATTCCATAGAAAACGGTCCCTGCATACAAATCAGATTTCGTCCCTCAAATCCAAGACTTTTACAGTGTTCGGCAACATTAGAAAGAGAAAGTACACGCGCAAAAATTCGTTCTTTATAATTTTCAATCTTTGTATACTTATGAATTTCCTTGCTTCCCGTGGTAACTAAAACATTTCCTGTTGTTGTACTTAAATATTCTACAGCCTCATCCACGGAATCTACATATACACTGGAATCATTCTTTGTATCCTCTGTACTTCCGGCACGTAAAAGACGTACATATTCCGTTTTTGTCTCCTCACATGCCTTGCGAATGTTTTTTGTTACTTCCGCAGCATAAGGATGGGTTGAATCGATGACAAGAGACGGATGCATATTTTGCATCGCCTCTTTCATTGCAGTTTCATCCAACCTTTCATGAGAGACGCTTAGATAACTGCTCTTTGGCAGAAGTGTCTCTCCATACTCGGTTGCTACACAGACATGTGTCTGGATTTTTTGTTTTTCTAAAAATTCTGAAATTTTTCTGCCTTCTGTTGTCCCTGCAAATACAAGCACCTTACACATTTTTATAGCCCCTTGGTGTCACCATTTTTCCATTGATATTCTTTGTCTGAGAATTTCCAATAAATACCGTTGTAAACATATCGACCTGTGTATCACGCAGTTCTTTTAACGTCATAACCTTCTCACTTTCTCCATCTCTTCCAATGTTTCCAACAATTCCGCAGACTGTTTCTTCACTTTTATATTTTAACATTAAATCACAAGCTTTCTGCAGATAATCATGGCGTTTCTTACTGGACGGATTATACAGACAAATCACAAAATCTCCGTGCGCTGCATCTAGAAGCCTGGTCTCGATTTTCTCCCATGGGGTCAGCAGGTCACTTAAACTAATCAGGCAGAAGTCATGAATCAGTGGAGCTCCTAATACCGCTGCTCCGCCTGTTGCTGCGGTTACACCTGCAATAACAGAAAGTTCCACTTCCGGATAATTCATTCCTACTTCATACATTAAGCCTGCCATTCCATAAACACCGGCATCTCCGCTGCAAATCATGGATACCGTCTTTCCTTTCATAGCTTCTTCAAATGCCATCTTACAGCGCTCCACCTCTTTTTTCATCGGTGTTGTCAAAAATTCTTTTCCGGCAAAATGTTCTTTTACCAGATCTACATATACGGTATATCCGATAATTACATCACTGTTTTTTAAAGCCTCTGCTGCCTCAATTGTCATTTTCTCATAAGCACCAGGTCCGATGCCAACTACATATAATTTTTTCAAAACTGTACGCTCCATTTCCGTCTGGCAAGTGCTGCTGTCACGCCATCCTCTGCATATTTTCTAAGAATCAGATTACTTTTTTCTCCATGTTTACTACTTCCAAGAATCGCACTTCTCTCACAGACATTGTCTACCCCCGTTGTCTCCTCTACGAATTTCGATTCTGCAAAACTTCCTTCTACTTCTTTTAACTGTTCTGCACTGTAAGTTTCAAACGGAAGATTTCTCTCTTTACAGTATTCTAAGATTCCCTGTTCTTCTTTCTTTAAATCAATACTGGCTACCAGCTCCATCGAAACAGATGGAATTAAGAGTTCATCGCACGCTTTTCTAACTACTTTTTCCACAGTGTCTGCCGGTGTATCTTTTTTACAGCCTACTCCAAGAGTAATAATCTTCGGAACCAAATAAAGGGTATGTACAAACGGATGTTTCAGATAACTATTTGTCACATAAATTCCCATTTCCGGTTTTTCTTTTGTCTCGTCCTCTTCATCCAACAGCTGTAATTCTTTTGGAATCTCTCCAACCCATGGAAAATCACTGGCAAATCCGACACTATTTCCATTTACAAGTGCTGCTGAAATTTCTTTTGCCATTGTCATATCAGAAATATAGCATCCGTTTGTCTTTGCAAATACATCCACTGCAAATTTATTGTTAATATCTGTTGCAGTTGTAATAACCGGTGTTGCATGCAGAAGATTGCTGATTTCCTCTGTCAGTTCATTTGCCCCACCAATATGACCGGATAACAAAGAAATTGCAAATTTTCCCTGCTCATCAATAACCACTACTGCAGGGTCTGTCTTTTTACTGCTCACAAATGGAGCAATGCTTCGTACCGCAATTCCACAAGCTCCGATAAAGATAATCGCATCGCTTTTCGCAAAGCGGCGTCCTGTCCAGTCTCGAAGAGAAGAATCAATCGGTTTTGCAAATTCTTTTACATTACGAAATGCTTTGTCATCTGCCTCTACCTGTGACTCATCCAATATCTTTTTTGTGTATTTACTCTTTGTAAATGCCTCTACTTCATGCCCGCCTTCGCCTAAAAACCAACTGAGCATTTCTCCAATGCGATATCCGCTTCTGCTGAAACTTATAATTGATATCTTCATTCTGCATCCGTTCCTTTCCTGAACTCTGTTGTAAATCCCGGGTCATATAATTTTGACCGTTCATAATTTGAATGTGCAACTGTCTCTCCGATAATCATCAGAGCCGTTTTGGTAATCTGATTTTCTTTTGCAGTCTGTGCCAATGTACCAACCGTACAGACAAAAGATTTCTCATCTTCCCAGGTCGCTTTATATACAATTGCTGCCGGTGTATCCTTGGAATATCCACCCTCGATTAAACGTTTGGAAAGTTCCTCTAACAGACCCGTACTTAAAAATACAACCATTGTAGCCTGATGTGCCGCAAATGACTCAATACTTTCTTTTTCCGGTACCGGAGTTCTACCTGCCATCCTTGTAATAATCACACTCTGGGATACTTCAGGAAGTGTATACTCTAAATTAAGTGCTGATGCTGCCCCACAAAAAGAACTGACACCTGGACAATAATCATAAGAAACCCCTTCTTTATCAAGTACATCCATCTGTTCACGAATTGCTCCGTACAGACATGGGTCTCCTGTATGCAGACGTACCGTCATTTTTTCTGCTTTTTCTGCCTCTCTCATCACATCGAGTACTTCTTCTAAGGTCATCTTGGCACTGTTATAAATCTGACAACCTTCTTTTGCATAGTCTAAAAGCTGTGGATTAACCAATGAACCTGCATAGATAATCACATCCGCTTCCTCTAAAAACTTCTTTCCTCGGATTGTAATTAAATCCGGTGCTCCACTACCTGCTCCTACAAAATGTATCATCTTATTTTTTCTCCTTCACAATAATTAATGAATAATATCCGGACTGTTCCGGTATTTCTTCGGCACTTCTATAAATCTTTTCACTCGGCATGCCACAATCCTCAATCATAACTGCATCCTGACCACTTCTTAAAATACTCTCTCTGACTGCTTTCATTTTCCTTCCGGTTTTCATCAAAACTTTTGTCCCCGGAAGTTTTAATACCTCATCCATGGTATCCGCATTGTACGTTGCAGGAATCACATGAAGCGGTTCTGCCATTTCTACCAGTCCCATATTTAAAGTTGCTGCTACCGCACAAAAAGACGGAATTCCACTTACAATTTCTACTTCATAACCACGCTCTAAAATTCGTTTATGTACATACAAATAAGTAGAATACACAGTCGGGTCTCCCAAAGTTAAAAATGCAACCTGTTTTCCCTGCTTTAAAAGTTCTTCTATTGTATCTGCTGCTTTTTGGTGATTTTCTTCTAATACAGCCGGGTCTTTTGTCATTGGCATTGGGATTGGAATGAGATTTTTCTCATCTAATTCCTGATATACCCCTTTTACAATTTTATAGGCAACACTTTCCTCTGCAACTGCTCCCGGAACCGCTACTACATCACTTTCTTTTACCAATCGAAGTGCTTTTACTGTCAACAGTTCAGGGTCTCCCGGTCCAACTCCAAGTCCATATAATTTTCCTGTCATTTTTTCTCCTCTTTCTGTGTCTTTTTTCTAATTTCTCTCATCAACATATCTGCATGCTCTGTCTGTCCAAGATATCCATGCTCATTGGAAAAGATTACAGCTCCACAAACCAGTCTTCCATAAGAACGATGGTTGAGACTTTCTTCAATCCGACCGGTAATTTCCTGCATCAACCCCTTTAAAATTCCGGCTTCTTTCGCAATCTGCACAGCCTCATCTGTCGTGACAGTATCAAGAATCTGCTTTGCAGTCTCTAATGAAGCACCTGCACGAATTGCGTTTGCTGCCATCAGTTCTGCCCTTGCATTTGCCGAACGGGAATGGGTATTCATAATCCCTCCTGCAACCTTTACAAACTTTCCAAGATGTGCCACAAACAAAATTCCTTTTGCTCCCATATCGACTGCCATATCTACGGTTTCGCCAACATAATTACTGCATTTTAAAGATTCCGCAAGCGGTAATTTCAGTTCCTCTTTTAGATACGAACTTCCATAATTTCCCGGTGTAACTAACAGATACTCAGAACCATTTGCAATTCTCTGACGCATCTCGACTCCAATACTTCTAATCAAGGCAGCCTCACTCATCGGCTCTACAATTCCAGAAGTCCCTAAGATTGAAATTCCACCTACAATTCCAAGTTTTGGATTAAAGGTTTTCTTTGCAATCTCTTCTCCTTTCGGTACAAAAATCAAGACAGAAATCCCGCCTTCATATTCATACTGAGAACAGATTTCTTCCACCTCTTTTGTAATCATGCGTCTTGGAACCTGGTTGATTGCCGCATTTCCTATCGGCTGTTCCAGTCCGTTCTTAGTAATCCGACCGACTCCTTCTCCACCGTCAATAAAGACTCCCACCTGCTTCGTTTTTTTGACTAATGCAAAGATTTCCAGACCATTTGTCATATCAGGGTCATCCCCACCATCTTTTTTTACAGCACAAGAAACCTGGTTTTCTTCGATGTTGATATGAAGAATCTCCAGGTTTAATAAAATCCCTTTTGGCGTCATAAGCGATACCGTGTTCACTACTTCTTTTGACAACAGCATTTTAACTGCTGCTTTTGCTGCTGCCGTTGCACTGGAACCAGTCGTATAACCATAACGCATTTTTTTATTATTTTTAATAATGTAATATTCTTCCAGACCTGTTTTATGTGCCATCTCTGTCCTTTTCTCTCGCTGTATTTTTCTCTTCTCTAAAGTTTCTGAAAGCAGGGCAGTTTTTGATTCTTAAAATGAAGTTTCATAAGAATCAAAAAACCGCTGTCAGATTTCCTGACAACGGCACATTTTATTCTTTCAAAACATCCGGTTGCCGCAGATATTCTTTTTCTCCGGCACATGTGTATCTGGCTGTACAGTAACGGACTTGCACAGGAATTTCACCTGTTTCCACATCTGCACCGACTCTGCTTTTTCTACTTTCTTTCTCCCTGTAATTATATAATTTCATGGCTCAAAAGTCAATCAATAATACAGACTCCTTAGATAATAATGCAGACCAGACCGCCCTTGCTGTCATTTACAATTTTCTGCATGGTATCCTGTAACTTCACCTGACTTTCATCACTAATCTGTATTAGTTTCCGATGAATTCCATCTTCCACCAATTGTCCAATTGATTTGCCAAAAATATTGGTCTGCCAGATACTCTCTTCTCCGGAATTGTTGGATTTAATATAGGCAATCAAATCTTTTGCCTGTTCTTCACTTCCTACAATCGGCGCAATCTCTGTTTCTATATTGGCACGAATCAAATGAATGGAAGGGCTGATAGATTTAATCTTTACTCCATATTTATTTCCCTGTTTTATGATAATTGGTTCTTCCAAACGAATTTCTGTCTTATCCGGAGTTACCACACCATATCCTTTCGCCTGAACGGACTCTATTGCATCTTTTACTTTTAAGTATTCCCCTCTCATCTTAGAAAGTTCCTGCATCATATGAATCAGTTCATATTCATCTGAAATATCAACCCCTGTCATTTCACTCAAAATAGCATAATACCAGCTGTCATCCATATCAATACGAATTTTTATTTTTCCACTTGATAAATCTAATGTTTCTAAGAATAATCCTTTTACATACTGGCTTTCAAACTCCAGCCGGTCTTTTGTCACATCTTTTATGTAATGCATCGTTTGCATCATCTGCTGTACACACGAAATCAGTTCTTCTTTTAAATAATGCTCCGAAGATAACATTTCTACCCATTTGGGAATATAAAATTCCATCTGGACAATCGGAAATTCATACAACACTTTCTCAAGGATTCTCGTCACATCATCATTTCTCAACTGCTCACAGTTTACACTAATCACACCAGCCTGATATTTCTTTTTTAATTCTTCCGCTAATTCCAGTGTTTCTTCTTTGTATGGCTTCTGAGAGTTTAAAAGAATCAAAAATGGCTTTCCAGCTCTTTTTAACTGAGCCACCGTTTTTTCTTCACTTTCTATGTAATTTTTTCTTGGAATTTCCCCAAATGAGCCGTCACAAGTCACCACCAGACCAATATTGGAATGTTCTTCTATGACTTTTTTTGTTCCAGTCTCTGCTGCCTGATGAAATGGAATTTCCTGTGCATACCAGGGAGTTTTTACCATCCGTTCTTTGCCTTCTTCTATATTTCCTGCCGCCTCAGGCACCATATATCCAACACAATCAATTAAACGAACCTTTGCTTCCAATCCCTCTGCTATTTGTATCTTTGCAGCTTCTTTTGGGATAAATTTGGGTTCTACGGTTGTAATTAACTTTCCAGAACCGCTAAGCGGAAGCTGGTCTCTTACCTCTTTTTGCTGGTTTTCCTCCATATTGGGAAGCGCTGCCAATTCCATAAATCTTCTTACAAAGGTAGATTTTCCTGTCCGTACCGGTCCTACCACACCAATATAAATTTCTCCCCTTGTGCGGGCTTGTATATCTTTATAGATATTATAGGTATCCATATAGATTCCCCCTTATTATACTGCTAAAGTATATGCCCGTTTTTTCATTATTAGAACAAAAAACAGACTGGAACTTGCAATTGAATTCCAGCCTGTCTATTCCTAAGAATAACAACTATGTAATTTAAGCAAATTTACGTTTTGCAGCTTCTACAACATGTCCAACTAAAACAGATGTTGTTACACTTCCAACACCGCCTGGTACCGGAGTAATTGCTTCTACGATTGGTTCTGCTTTTTCAAAATCAACGTCTCCACAAAGCTTTCCTTCTGCATTTACATTGATTCCTACATCGATTACAACCTGACCTGCTCTTAAATAAGTGTCATCTACAACACCCGCACGTCCTGCTGCTACGATTACGATGTCTGCTTCTCTTACTACAGATGGCATATCTACTGTTCTTGTGTGACACACTGTAACAGTTGCATTTTTCTTAATCAGCATCATTGCTGCCGGTTTACCAACAACAAGACTTCTTCCAACAACAACTGCCTTTTTACCTGTACAGTCAATTCCATAATGATCTAAGATTTCCATACATGCCTGTGGTGTACATGGAGGGAAACCAACGTTTTTGCCTGTGAATACGCCAGACATAGAACCATCTGTCATACAGTCCACGTCTTTTGCAGGGTCAAGTGCATTCTCAATTACAGACTGATCCAGATGTTTTGGAAGCGGACGGAATAATAAAACTCCGTGAATCTGGTCATTTTTATTTACTTTATCGATTGTTGCAAGCAGTTCTTCCTGACTTACATCTTCCGGAAGAAGGATTTTTTCACATGCTACTCCTAATGTTTCACAACGTTTTGTTGCTCCTCTTTCGTAAGAAATATCACTTTCATTTTCACCAACACGAATAATACACAGAGTTGGATTTACTCCTTTTGCTTTCAGTGCTTCCGCATCTGCTTTAATTCTTTCGTTTAATGCTGCTGTTACTTCTTTACCCAGTAATCTCTTTGCCATTTCTTAAACCTCCGCAATTGTTTTTCTCTTATTTCAGTCTGGAAAGTACACTGTCAAATGTTTCATCTGCAATTTTTGTATATTTTTCCAGCATTGCATCCGCTTTTTTGTTCAGTTCTTCCGCATACTCTCTGTCTTTCATGGACTTAGTATTGATATAGACGTTTAAACTTGCACCTTTTAACGCAGCTTTACAGAATGCAGCTCCTACACCTGCATCACTGATTGCCAGAGTAGAACCTTTTGCTGCAAATTCAACAATCACTTCGATTGCTTCACAGCATTTTTCCATAATTTCCATCGGTACAGAGCAGGCATCCTTTAATACGATTTCCATTACTCTTGCTTTTTCTGCTTTTTCTTCCTCTGTCTCTCTAGGCATACCATAAGCTTTGGAAAGCGGCTCAAACACTTCTGCATCTCTTTCGATTAAACGCAGGAAATCTTTCTGAAGTTCATCACATTTTTTCTTTAATTCCCACATTTCATCTTCTACTTCTGCATATTTCTTTTTGCCAACGGTAAGGCTTCCTACCATATTTCCAAGTGCAGTACCAACAGCGCCTACCAATGCAGATGCTCCGCCACCGCCAGGTACAGGTGCTTTTGATGCCAGTACTTCCACAAATTCATTACATGGTACGGTTGAAAATCCCATAATGTTATTCCTCTCTTTTCTTTATATTTAAGCACAGCGTGCTTATTTTTATGTTCAATTTATTTATGATTCCCAAATTTAACATTCGAGAGATTATTTTCAATATTAAGACAGTTTTCTTTCGACTGCTTTCATCATGTTAATGCAGATATCTCCTGCCACTGCTAAATCTTCTGCGGCAAAGGTTACTGCAAAATTATCTGAGAATAAAATCTGTGAAGATGGTGGAAATTCATCGTCCCCTTCCCACAGAATCAGTCGAATGAAGAATCCTTCCATAAACTCAAGCTCAAAGGCACAATCTCCCTGCTCTAACGGTTTTGCTCCCATTGCAGTCATTACCTTTTTAAATGCCTCAAGTTTATTTCCATAGCTAAATGCCAGACGCATCAGGCATCGTCCCTGAAATTGTCTAAAATAAACTTCTCCCCACGGTACCTCCCGATAAGTTAAAAACTTTCCGGAAGAAAGAGTTTTTGCTTTTTCAGACAGATAACGAACCATAAAAATCTTGGCATTCATCGCCTCTTCTAACGGATATACCCCTTTTTCATCTTCTTTATGAGAAATCTTATAATCCGGAAACGAAATTTCATAAGTGCTACCCATAAACACTACAGTAAACACTTTTTTCTCTTCGTCATAGAAAAATCCAGTTCTTTCACTGATTTCTTTTGGGTCTATTTCCTGATAGGTTTTCAGATAATATTCATAAGGACGCTGTTCCTTGCTGTCTTTTGCATAATCAAAGTCCATTTTTTCCTCCTAAGCTTCTGTCACCGATGGAAACAGAGTTCTATCCGTATGCGGAATGAAACAACATGCTACAAATTCATCCATGTAGCTTGGCACAGTCGATAATTCGAGATAGGTCATATTGGACGCTAACTCATAACATTTTCGCTCTGCGTCTCTTGATAACAACATCGTATATGCCCCGGATAAAGAAGAGTTTCCAATATAATGGAATTTTTCCAGAGGGATATCAGGGAACATACCAATATGCACCGCATTTTTCATATTGATACCACTACCGATTCCACCGGCTACATATACATCATCAATCATGGAAACATCGAAATCCAAAGATGCCAACATCGTACGGACAGCCGAGAAAATCGCACCTTTCGCACGAATAAAATTATCAATATCTACTTCGTTAATTTCCACGTCTTTTACTGAACCAGCTTCTTCTTCAAAAGCCAGCACATAACTTCCCATGCCAAAATGGTCATGACGGACACGTTTTCCCTCCCGCACAAATTTTCCTTTCGGATTAATAATACCTGTACGGAATAATTCGCTGATTACATCAATAATACCTGAGCCACAAAGACCAACCGGCTTCTGCCCTTCTTCTCCAATAATACTATAAGTAGGCTCCATGGTTTCTTTGTCGATTGTACATGCTTCAATTGCACCATCGGTTGCACGCATACCACAACTGATATCTCCACCCTCAAAGGCAGGACCCGCGGAACATGCACAGCTCATCATAAAATCAGAATTACCAAATACCAATTCTCCATTTGTACCTAAGTCAATAAATAATGAAAATTCCGGACGATTCCACAGCATACTGACTAAAGTACCTGCTGTAATATCTCCACCTACATAGCTTCCGATATTCGGAGCCATAATAATATGGGCATCTGGATTTACCTGAATTCCAATATCTGAGGCAAATAAAGAATTTGTTTTATAAAAAGTAGGAATATACGGTTCCATACGAATCGGATCCCCGTTCATTCCTGTAAGCAGATGATTCATTGTTGTATTAGAAGCAATGCTTAAACGATAGATATGTTCCGGTTTAAATCCACTTGCACGGCACATCTGCTGAATCATTGGATTGATTGTCTCCTGAATTACCGCTTTTTGAAGTTTCTCACTTCCACCTGGTTTCATAGATTCAATAATACGATTGATAACATCTGCTCCATATCGAATCTGTCCATTTCCGGAAGAAGCCTTTCCAAGAATTTCTCCAGACTTCATATCAATTAATAAAGCAGAAACGGTTGTTGTTCCGATATCAATTGCCAATCCTCCGATTACCACTTTTTCATCTTTTTTATAGACATCATAAATAAAAATATCATTTTCTGTGCTTCTAATGACACACTGTACTTCAAAATTGCTTTCTCTGAAAACATAAGAAATTTTACGCAGTACTGAATATGGCATCCGTACTTTTTTAATTCCTGTCTGTTTTTTGATTGCACGAACCAGACGTTCATTATCCGGCATCGTGTCATCCAGAGTCGGCACATTCATTTTAACATTAATAACATCTAGGCTGTTTGTCAAAGAAATTCCTGCTGATTCTACATCCGATTTTGCTTTTTCAAAAATTGCAATTTCTTCTTTAGAGCTTAAATCAGCAACTTTCATACGGCTTCTGTAGGCAGATGCAATATCCGGTACCTGTACTTCTACATCTCCAGTTACTTTGCTTACGCAGGCCAGTCTCCAGCCTTCTGCATATTCTTCATCTGTGATATGACGGGTTTTCGGAGACTCAATCTCTCCTCCGATTAATTTTACTCGACATTTTCCACAGGATGCATTTCCAGAACAAGGTGCATCAATTGCTACATTGCTCTTTCTTGCGATTTCGAGAAGGTTTTCTCCTTCCTGGGCATAAGTGATAACATCTTCCGCCCCTTCAAACTTAAAAGTCACTTTAAACATAGGAATTCGCCTTTCTGATTCTTTTTAATCGGAGAGAAGCAGACATAACATCTGCTTCTCTCGTTAATTACTGCCCAGATTTTCTTACCTATTTTAACTTCTGTAGATTACAGTTCCAGATAAGAATCTGCATATAATGTGTTGTTTTTAAATACATCACAAGATTTGATTGTTTCCATCAGACGAAGGTCATTCGGGTTAACAATTGCGGATGTCAGACCGTTCATCATACCCATAGCTACTAAAGCAGAATCCATGATTGGACGAATGTGTTTTGGCATACCGTTTGAGTTATTGGACAGACCACCTGTAGAATTCAGTCCCATGTCAGAAATCATTTTGATGAATTCAAGAACTTCCATCTGTTTGTCCTGCATACCTTTTACAACCAGGAACAGCGGGTCAAACCACAGATCTGTTTCTTCCATTCCATGCTCTAAACCTCTTTCGAGCAGTGTCTGTAAATATCCCATACGTTCGTCATTGTCTCTTGCGATTCCTTCACCGTTGCAAAGTGCGATAACGATTGCATCGTTTGCTGCTGCAAGGTCAACGTATTCGATTCTTCCTGCTGCATCAGCGGAGTTTACGATTGGTTTTCCTTTTGCACGGTTGTATACAGAGATACCTGCTTCGATTGCTTCTTTGTTAGAAGTATCCAGAGCAAGCGGAACGTTGTCAAAGTTTTCCTGAAGGAGCTGAACAGCCCATTTCATCAGTTCCGGACCATATCCTTCTGCAGGTCCGATGTTAACATCAAGGTATACAGCACCTGCATCAAGCTGCTGTTTTGCTCTTTTTAAGATTGGTTCTGCATCTCTTTCTAAAAATGCTTTGTTTACTGCTGGAGCTGTGGTGGAAAGTCTTTCACCGATTGTAACAAATTTTGCCATAACTTTGTTCTCCTTTTTTTCATGTTATTCTTACAATTCCAGGGAGAACAGGTCTCCCCGGAAAGGTGATTCTAAAAAATCATTATGCAGTCAGGTCTTTTAAGAATTTAACTAACTGTACAGCCTCAAGAGGTGCAACAATAATTTCCCATCCTGGTAATTTTGCTTCAAGGTCACCCTTTAATACAGCAACTTTACCCGGAATAACCAGTTTTCTGCATTTTACTTTATCTTCTACATTTTCCTGAATGTATTTTGCTACAGATGTAGAAGAAAGTTTTCCTGCTGCCCATGCTGTCAGAACGGAAAGTCCACCTGCATCACTGATAATCAGGTTGCAAGGTACACCAGAACGCTCTAACTCACCGGAAACAACGAAGTATGTAAGAGCGAAGTCTACAGTTGTAAGACATAAGGAGTTTTCGTCTGCTCCGTTGAGTGCGTAGATACCTGGTTCTACTTTCATTGGTTTCTGTGGGTCTGTAAATACGTTCTGTCTTAATCCAAATAATGGAAGAGCCTCTGCATAATCCAGAGTTTCTACTACTACGATAGAACCGTATTTCATTGTGAACATAGATAACAGTGCCTGCTGCATTACTCTGTCACCATGTGCAAGTGCTGCAACATTAACCAGAGTCGGATATCCGAATGTTCTATCCTGATCTTTTACTGCTGCACGACGAATCTGTACAGCATTGCCGTAAGCTTCTTTGATAGAAGCAGTTCCAACATCCAGAATCAGGTTTTTGTTTCCTGCTTTTTCCAGAGCTGCAACAGTATCATATAATTCATTTAAGTCTTTTCCAGTTACGCCAAGTACAACACCTGCTTCTGTAGCAACTGCGCTCATCTCAGCATAGTTTGATGCATCAGCACCGTTTAATACTGGTTTTGCTTCTTTACAAACTTCAAGAGCTGCTTTTGCAAGCTCTACATCTTTACATCCCAGAATCAGTGTTCTGTTTAAAGCTGCTGCTTTCTTTACGATTTCAACATATCTGTCTTTGTCTGTATCTGCTGCATAGTTTACATATACTAATTCAGCAAACATTCTTTCACCGATACGTTCATAATCCACTTTCGGAATTTCTGCCAGCTTTGCATCGATTGCGGCGTCGTCCATACATGAGCATAAAGATACTGCATATCTTGTTTTGCTTACATAAGTTTTTTCATGTCTGAACAGAACAGTTTCTCCACCTAAAGAGAATTCATTTTCACCGGCACCGATTTTAACTGTTTTCATTGGCGGTGCAGTAGCCTCTGATAACTGAGCCAGAGCATCTTCGGACATGTGTGGACACTGTGAAATATCCATAGCACCCTGAGCAACTTTCATTGAGAAAGCCATACAAGTAGGGCATCCGCACTCCTTACAGTTCTTTTTTGGTGTCATTTTAAAGATTTGAATACCTGATAATCCCATTTGTTTTTTATCCTCCTGTTTCTTACGATTACATTAATTCTTTAATCATTTTGGAAATAGTTGCAACAGACTTAGGATGTTTCAGGATGACAGCATCTGAACCAGAAGCCAGAACTGCTGCTGCTGTCTGTACTTCCATACTAATTCCTCTGTCTTCTGCTGGTCCCCATTCCGGCATATCTGCTTCTGAAGCCATTGCTTCTTTTACGTTCCAAGCCTCGTCAGCTACAGGAGTGATGATTGGCATCTGTAACTGTTTGTCATCCTGAGAAAGAGCTGCACCTTTGATACGGTCCATAGTAGATACTACATATTCGAAACCATAACCAACTGCTGCAGAACCTACGTTCATAACTACGTTTTCTGCCTGTACACCTAACTGTGTTAATACTACGTTTAACTGTTTTGCAAGGTTGATATCTACAGCGGATTCTGCTCCAACTTTCTGGTTATAAGCAAGTCCTGCTGCTGCTCCGACAGCTTTATAGTTTTCTTCTCTTGCAGAAAGGATTAAAACATTTTTACCCTGAAGAGCTTCTGCTACTTTCGGGAGTAATTCAGAATCTTTTTCGACATTTTTACATCCTTCAACAACTAAAGGACAGGTAACTGCTTCGCCAACTTCTTTTACAACAGCAATCAGTTCTTCGATGGATTTGTTTTCACCATTCGGGTCTCCACCTTCAAGACGTAAGCAAACAAAGTCCGCACCTTCCATTGCTTCTGCCTTTTTAGCGATTTCACCGATTGTTGTTGCACCGGCATAATATTCCTGGATTCCAGGTACGTCTGCAAGTCCAAGGTCGGAAATTTCCACACCAATTTTTGGTGCGTTTTCCATTGGCGCATCAAATGTATAGAAAGGATATGTACATTCTCCTCCTAATTTGATTGCTTTGTCCCCGCAGCCGATTTCAACTGTGTTAATATTTGCATTGAATTTCTGTGGTTTCTGATTAAACGGCATTTCTTATTAGCCTCCTTGTATATTTTTTATAAACGGCGGGTTAGGCCACAGCTTCCCCCACCGCTTATTATGATTATCGTCTAAGGAAGGAACCTCTGATTACATCATTGGCTCCATAGAAAGAGCTGGATGTCCTTTTTCTGTTAAGAATCCTACCAGTTCTTCTGGGTCTGTTGCGATTGTTTCATCACCAATCATATCTGTAAAGTTTTCAATTCCGTATAATTCTTTTGCAGTTTCATTCAGTCTGTCTGCAACGAATTCTTTCAGTTCTTTTGGCATCCATACGATTCTTTCGATACCGCCTTCTGCTTTCATGAACTTCTTGGAACCGATAAAGTGTTTACCATGTCCCATGAAACCTGGTGTCTGAACACCACCACCTGTCATGGAAGCCATCTCTGGGAATGTCATACCAAGAGGAGTCATACCTGCATATTCACGGTTGGCAATTACAACACCGTTTGAGAATGGCTCGATACCACAGATACATTCGAAACATCCACAAGATGTCATCGGTTTTTCCATGATAGAGTACAGAGATACATCTTCAAGAGCACCCTGAGACAGTTTACGAACTGCTTCATTAACATCTTCGTATTCACCGATTCTCTCATCGATACATCTTTCTTTTGTGATTACCTGACAAGGTCCATTCGGGTCAAGTTCATTTGTTGCTTTTGCATCCAACCATGAAACCGCACCACAAAGGCCAAGACGTTCCGGAGTAACAACACATACGTGAGATGGAGAGAATGCCTGACACAGAATACAGCTGTAGTATACTTCTACAGATTCATCTGTCAGGTTTTTCAGACGGTCATCACGTTTGTTGAATGTTGGAATTGCCACTTCATGACGAATTCTTGTACATTCAGCAGGATCTGTGTAAATAACAACTTCACATTTATCAACAACTGCATCAAACTCATTTTTAACGGATGCGTATAAAACTTCACCGATGTGTTTGATACGGAATCCAGCTGCAAATGCATCTTTGCTGATACGGATACGCTGCATATCACGCTGTCCTGTATGATATACACCTTCGATACAGTTGATATAGTTATGGAATTTACGTTCGATAACCGGCTCAAAATCTGGCTGCATGCTTCTACCTGCAACTTTAACGACATAAGCAATGCTGTTTTTGCTTCCCAGTTCCATTTCGTCAACTTCCGGTCCTACAACTGTAATCTTATGGTCTTCAATTTCGGAAGCTTCTACAGTATGTACTAACTCAGCACAGTCTACACGAGAACCATCAAATTCTACCTGCATATCGCCACGACGGATAATTTCACCTTCGAAAGCAGATGCATAAGCAACCGGAATATCAATGTTTGTAATTTTAATTTTAATATCACGTGCCTCTAAAGATGTTGCATTGAATTTTTCAACATCTGGCTGGCAGATTAAGCTCTTCGGTACTTCAGAAACGCCTTCCTGATTTGTGATAACCGGGAATCCAAGAGCGATTGCGCCTGCACCACATGCAACGATAACATCATCGAGAGGAGCAAATGCATTAACAAATGCCGGTACACGGTCTTTTGTATAAGTCATCAGAGAAGCGGCATCACCTGGTTTCACATTACCAAAGATAAGAGCTGCTCTTAATGCGATAGATACAACATGGATAACTGCTGTAACATCTTTTCCAAGCGGGATAACACGTACGTTTGCACCTGTTTTCATTCCAGCTTCTTCAACCTGGTCAATGATTCCGCCAACTAAGGTAACTAAGATACCCTGTGCCTGATAGCTTTTTACTAAAGCAACACCTTCCTCTGTTGTAGGAGCAGAACCAAGGATAACTGCAACACCTGGGATATCGCCTGTTACAAGCGGTACACCAAGTTCACGGATAATTGCATCCGGAACATGTCCTGCACATGGTGCTTCATAAGGAGTTGCCCCGTCGATGTATTTTAATACTTCAATAAATTCTGCACATAATGCAGTAGCAACACCTGACATAAATACATCATGTGTTTTCATTTCTCTTGTCATAAGAGTTTTTACTACACCTAACGCTTCTTTTAATTCTCCTAAAGTAGCAACTTTAACACCTGTTACTGCATAGTAGCAAGGTAAGCTGTACGCAGTATCTGGAAAGCTGATTGCTTTGTCTGCACCATGCTGCTCAATTGCTGCATTAATTGCATTTTCGGTTAATCCATAAACAGCATCATTTCCGCTAAATACGGTTTCAAATAATGTCAATGTTTCTTCCTCCTGATTTCTCATAATCCTTTGTCGATTATGTTTTTAATTTTTGTGATCTCTTCTTTTACAGTATTGCTGAAATCGTAAGGAGATTTCCCCTGGCGATCCGCATCTATCACTTCTGTGTTATAGTGAATGAAGCCTAACAGATCCTCTGCCGGGATATGAGCTTTTACAAACTCTTCATCTTCGACATTTCTTACTTTGTTTGCAACAACACGAACCTGTTTCACTCCGAGGTCATCTGCCAGACGTTTTACATTCTTATAAGTCTGTACACTTCTGGCTCCCGGTTCAATCACAACAATAAACTGGTCCATTGACTGGGTGGTTCCACGGCCTAAGTGTTCCAGACCGGCTTCCATATCCATAATTACAACATCATCTCGATGAATGACCAAATTGTTAATGATTCTGCGAAGCATTACATGCTCCGGGCAGACACATCCGCCACCGCCGGTTTCCACAGTCCCCAGTACCAGCAGTTTTACTCCATTTACCTCTTTTGAATAAGTATCCGGAATATCATCTACTTTCGGATTGATTTTAAAAAACTTATTCACTTCATTTGCACCGGTTCTCTCTTCTACCAGCTTTCTCATTTTTGTAATGGGAACAATTGAATCTAAAGTTTCCTCGTCGAATCCTAAAGCCAGTCCAAGGTTTGCGTCCGGATCCACATCTGCTGCAAGGACTTTTCGCCCTTCGTCTGCGTACAGCCGGGCTAAAGTCGCTGCAAATGTGGTTTTACCCACACCGCCTTTTCCTGTCACTGCTATTTTCATTTCATTCACCTTTCTTATACCGGCTGTCTAATTTAATTTAAAATCAGACAGCCGTTTTTTTTGCTCTTAAATTCCGAGCGCTGCACGTTTTTCTTCGATACGTGCGATCATGGCGTCTCCAAGTTTATCAATATCTTTTTCCACAGTAAATGCTGCTTCTACCCATTCTCTTGTGCCATTTGTTAAGATTTCAGCAATTTCGCTGGAACCGGAAACATAAGGGTCAACACCAAGGAATGTATCGATACCTGTACCAATTACATAGTTACCGATAGAAACTGCTTTTTCAGACATCCATTCCGGAGCACATCCAACAACTGGAAGCTGTGAAACGTGTGTACCAGCGCATTTAGCCAGTTCAGAAGCAAGAATCATCATACGGCTGATATCTACACAGGAACCCATGTGAAGGACTGGAGGGATATCTGCCAGTTCACAAACACGTTTTAATCCATCACCACAGATATCTTTTGCACGTTTGTCCATAAGACCGGCTTTTGCAGCTGCCTGTGCTGAACATCCGGATGCAATAATTACGATATCATTTGCGATTAATTTTTTCATCAGTTCGATATGTGCAAGGTCAGGACGGATTTTCGGGTTATTACATCCAACCATTGCAACTGCTCCACGAAGAACACCTGATGTTACACACTGTAACAGAGGTTTTACTGTTCCCATTTCATCAACCTGGCTGTTTGCAACACCGTCTAAGCATTTGATGATGGCTTCTACAGAGTATCCTACAGTTGCTTTCTGTTTTAACTGTGGAATATGTACCAGTTCCGGTTTTCTGTTTTTGAAGTTTTCAATTGCTGTTTTAACGATTAATTTTGCTTTTTCACCAGCTGTTTTTGCATCAAAGCGGATAAATTCAGAATCCGGCATCTGTGCAATCGGAGATGTTGTGATGAATTTTGTGTGGAAACATTTGCTTAAAGGTCCGAGTGCCGGGAAAATACACTGTACGTCTACTACGATTGCTTCACAAGCACCTGTAAGTACAACGTTTTCCTGCTGTAAGAAGTTACCTGCCATCGGAATACCACGACGCATAGCTACTTCGTTTGATGTACAACATACACCGGATACTGTAATTCCCTTTGCTCCCATTTCTTTTGCGTAAGCAATCATTTCCGGAGAATCTGCATATTCACAAACCATTTCAGAAAGACTCGGGTCATGTCCATGAACAACGATGTTTACGTTTTCTTCTACCATAACACCAAGGTTTGCTTCTGTATCAATTGGCTTTGGAGTTCCAAACAGGACATCAGAGAACTCTGTTCCCATCATGGAACCGCCCCATCCATCAGATAAACCTGCACGGATGGACTGTTTGATTAATGCTTCCGGAAGAGATGAACATCCCATGTGAGCCATATGTAAAGAACATGAAACCTCACGGTCGATTGCTCTTGGTGCAAGTTCGTTCTTTTCCCATAATTCCTGCTGTGACTGCGGAGCTCTCTTTAAGAATCTCTGTGTTCCAAATGGTTTACCATATTCCCAAAGACCCATTTCTGCAACTTCATGTGCTAAGTCGTAGATATCTTTTCCTTCTGTCTCTACACCCCATTCTTTTGCAATGCGAATCAGTTTTTCCGGATCTTTTACCTGATAACATCCATCAGCTGATGATTCATATAAGGTATGACAGATTTCACGACCATGGTCGGAATGTGTTGCAGAACCACCTGCTGTAAATTTCAGATAGTTACGTCCAACGATACCGTGTACGTCACATCCGCAAATTCCTCTCGGTGCTTTTTTTGTGATACGACATGGTCCCATAGAACAGATACGACAGCAGACACCTTCTTCACCAAACTTACAGTGAGGAGTCTGATTTTTTACACGGAACTGCCAAGCATCCGCGCCAACTTTTGCCCCTGTCTCCAGGAGTCTCTCAGTAGCAGCTTCGAATTCTTCTACTGTGGTTAATTTGAATTCACTCATGAATATCCTCCTTGAATTTCGCCTCTTTTTTTCTTAGGGCCTCCCCTTTCCGGCAGGCCCAGTTTTTTTAGATCCCCAGATTGTCAATAATTTCAACAACTGCTTTTCTTACCGGAGAGTCTTCCGGCAAATCTACAATCGGGGTTCCGTCACAATCAAATTCATATACCGTTTCGTCTTGCGGAACAACGCCAAGCAAGGTTAATCCCTGTTTTTCAATCTCAGCTTTTGTTCCTTCATTCAGTACCCCATTCGGAGCTCGGTTGATAATTAAACCAACTTTCTTCGGGTGCATGTCACACTCTTTAATCAGCTGTGCAATTCTTCCAACTGCCTGTACGCCTCTTCTTGAACAGTCACTGACAAGAATGGCAACCTCCATATTCGGAAGAACTCCTCTGCTGATATGCTCCATGCCGGCTTCATTATCCACGATGATATAAGGATAGTTTTTTTCCAGCCTCTGAAGCTGCGCCTGCAGAAGTCCGTTAACAAAACAGTAACATCCTTTTCCCTGCGTACGTCCCATCACCAGCAAGTCATAATCATCATCTTCAATTAATGCATCGTCAAATTTAAATTCCATATAATCTGCTTTCGACACTCCTGGTGGAATCGGATTATCCTTTGACATTTCCGCTCTGGCCACTTCCTCACGGATATCACCAAGCGTTTCTTCCACTTCCACTCCAAGGACCTCGTTTAAATTTGAATTTGCATCTGCATCTACCGCAAGAATCGGACCTTTGCCTTTCTTGCCCAGATACTGAATAATCAATCCGGTAAGTGTTGTTTTACCAACACCGCCTTTACCGGCAATCGCAATTACATGTGCCATTTGCAGGGCACCTCCTATATTTCTTTAATGTTGTTTCCTACACTAATGTGCGAAGACCGGATCTGTCAATAATCTCAGAAACGTCTTTCCACTTATTCAGTGCATACAGATGGATGCCATTTACACCAAGTGCACGATATTCATCAATCTGTTTCATTGTGTATTCGATACCAGCTTCTTTGAAGCGAGCTTTCTTGCCTTCTACATCAGCATCGAATGGTTCTTTGTCGAACGGATTTGGAAAAATCCAGTTCTTGGAAATAATTTTGCAAAGTTCACGAGGCATTACACAGCCATTACGTGAAAGTGCCATGTTAATTGTAGCAGCCTGGTCAAGAATTGGCATGATGCCTACATCGATTGGCATTGTAACACCAGCGGTACGAATTGCATCTAACCAGCGTTTAAACTGCTCCATATCCCAGCAAAGCTGAGTCATGATGTAGTCTGCACCATTATCCTGTTTCTGTTTTAAAACAGCGATGTCAGCTTCTAAACTGCGGCATGCAATATGTCCCTCAGGAGAGCCTGCAACAGCAATCTCGATTTTATCACCAAATTCTTTACGAACATAGGCAACTAAATCTGTTGCATAATGGAAATCTCCACCTGTTCCAGTCCATCCAAACGGAAGGTCCCCGCGAAGTGCAAGCATGTGGTCTACGCCATTATCTAGGTAATTCTGTAGCTGGTCTTTAATACCATCTGCTGTGTTTCCGATACAGGTAAAATGTGTTACCGGTGTGGTTCCGGCAGCCTGAATCATCTTGCACACATCCATGTTCTTACCAACATTTGTTCCACCAGCTCCATACGTACAGGAAATATATTCCGGTTTGTATTCGCACAAATGTTCAATTGTGCCCGGAAGATTTTCCATACCTTTGTCTGTTTTTGGTGGAAACAGTTCGAAGGATAAAAGCATTTTCTCTTTCATCACTTCTGATAACTTCATCGTTTACTTACCTCCACATTATAATTTATCTATTCAAGACCGTGCGTAGCAGTCTCAAAGATCTATTTTTACTGACAATCCAGTTTTACAAGGCTGTTTGCTAAATCAACCATAAGAATTTTTCCTTCTATTACGCGCTCATCACCCATAATATCTCGAATGATTACCTTTTCTCCATCCACATCAATTCTGCTGACATTTCTGCATACTACAGTATCATCACTTTTTTGAACGGTTGCAAGACACATAGTTACGCCTCCTTAATTTCAGTCTTTCAAATGTTCTTTCACAAGTGTCAGTGCAAGACCTAACCGCATGTTTCCTTTCTGGAAATCAGCAACACCCTCTTTAATCGTTTTTGCCGCATCTTCCATTCCCAGTTTTGCAAGATTTTCTGCCATCTGGTCAAGTTCTTCTGCATGGTGTTCATTATGGGAAAGCATATAATTTAAAAGTGCTACTACTTCTTCTGTACAGCTTCCCTGACACTCGTTATCACCACAATTGCTGCATCCATGTTCATGCGTATGTCCATGCGTATGTTCATGGCTGTGATTATGCTCATGTCCATGAGGAACGACATTGCCGTTTTCATCATTGATTAAATGCATTTTTTCTCCTTTCTCTGCAGCTTAATTTTAATTGGGCGCAGTAAATGACAATAATTTATCAATACTATTATTATACATGTTTTTCGACGTTTTATCAAGCAATTCTTATGTTTTTTTAAAGGTTCAGACCACTGTTAAAATCTGACTTCCCTTCTGTCCTTTTTTTATCTCAATCCGCTGAAAAATCTGCTCTTTTAATTCTTTTACATGCGAAATAATTCCAATCATACATCCCTGACCCGAAAGCTGACGTAACGTATCAACAGCAAACTCTAAAGACTGCTCATCAAGACTTCCAAATCCCTCGTCAATGAACAAAGTTTCTATACAAATTCCCCCTGCAAACTGACTGATGACTCCCGATACTCCAAGTGCCAGAGAAAGCGCTGCCTGAAAACTTTCTCCCCCTGAAAGAGAACGGACGCTTCTTACCTTTCCGGTATGATAGTCATATACCTGCAAATCCAGACCACTCTGGCTTTTTTTGTTTGTTCCCGTCTCCTCTACCAACAACTCATATCTGCCATTTGTCATCTGTTCCAGTCTCTGATTTGCTTCCACAACAATCTGTTTGAAATATGCAGACTGAACATAGCGTTCAAAGGATACTTTCGGTTTTCCTGCAAGTGTTCCGGATGCCGTATCCGAAAGTGACAAAAGTGCCAGTCTTTCCTTTCTGGTTTTTTCGCTTTCTTCCCACAGTTTTTTCAGCTGTTCTAAGGTCTTTTCATAAAAACTGATACGTTTATAAATTTCTCTTAATTCCAGCCTGATTTTTTCCAGATTTTGTTCTGTCTGTTCAAGCTTTTTCTGTTTTTCTTCTTCCGACTGTTTTTTTTGTCCCAAAAGCGTTTTTTCCAAAATTTTTATCTGCCCTAAGAACTTGTGAAGCCTTTTTTTGTAGTCTGCAATTTCCTGCTCTAATCCCAAAAGTTTTTCCTGTTTTTCACAAAATAATCTGGCTTCCTTTTCACTTTTAAAATTTTGTTCTTTTACCGCAGTTCTTAATTTCATCTGACATGCTTTTTTCTCTGCTTTTAACGCTTCTATCTGCTCTTTGCATATTTCTTTTTCTTTTAAGATTCCAGCTTCTTTTTCCAGATTTTCAATCCACTCTTTTTGGATTGTCTCACTGTCTCTCACTTCTTTTTTTACATCTTGTTCAAGTTTTCTGATTTTTATTTCTTTCTGGTTTCTTTTTTGTCCTGTCTGTTCTAGTTTTGCATGAACTTCTTTCCAGAAAAAATCCGGGTTTACCGATACCTCTTTTGTACTTTTTTCTACTTCTTTTTCCAGCTGTAAAAACGTCTGCATGGTTCGCTGTCTTTTCTCTTCTAACTGTTTCTTCTTACGTTCTTTTTCTTTTAGTTCTTCCTGGGTAAGTACTTCTCCTAAAACAACGGCCGGACGCGGATGTAAAACAGAACCACAGACCGGACACGGCACTCCCTCTTTTAAACTCTTAGCCAGAATTCCTGCCTGCGCACAGAAAAATTTTTCTTTTTCTGTTTCATATTCAACCACTGCCTGTTTTGCTTCTCTGATTTCTGTCTTTAACTGTTCCTGTAATTTTTCTTTTTCCGTTTGGAGATCACAAAGTATATTCAGCTTTTTATATTCTGTCTCTATTTCCAGACATTCCGCTTTCAGACACTGTATTTTTTCGTATTTTCTTTTATTTTGTTCCGCCTCTTTTTGTTCTTGTCTTAGTTTTCCTGTATTCTGCTTTTGTACTTTCTGCCTTTTGCAAATTTCCAGATACCTGATTTCTTCTGTCTCAAACGCTATTTTCTTTGCCTCATATCGCTCCAAAACCGGTTTGATATAAAGCACTCCCCTCTTTATCTTATCCAGTTCTTTTTCTTTTTGAGCAAACTCTCTTTTTCTTTCCTTTTCTTGTTTCAAAATTTCCTGCAAATTTTCCAGCTGTTGAAAATCCCGATTTATCGTTTTTATCTGCTCCAGGGCTTTTAAAATTTCCGCTTTATCAGTCTCCTCTTCTTTCTCTACCCCTTTCTGCCTCTTCTCTTCTTCTTTTAACTCTTCTATCTTTTTTTCTAAAATCTTTTCAATTTCTTCTGGAATCTGCCAGCTCTCATCTTCTTTTTTGAATTCTTTTTCTAATTCTTCTTCCAGACCTGACATCAGCTGATGTTCTCTTTCTTTTCGCAGCTTCTCCTCTTCTCTTAAATGAACCGCTTTACTTTTTAATACTTCTGCCAGCCTTTTATAAAGTCCGGTATCAAATACTCTTCTGAAAATCTCACTGCGCACTTCACTTTTTGCAAGCAGTAAACTCAAAAACTCTCCTTGCGCAATCATTGAAATCTGTTTAAATTGCTGATAGTCAAGTCCAAGTATTTCTCTTATTCTCCCGTTTACCGCTTTTCGTCCGGTTAATCCTTCTTTTTTCTCCTCTTCTAATACCGCTTCATTTTTTCGTTTTCCATTAAAACTGCGGATTACCTGATAACGCTTTCCTTTATGCGAAAATAATAGTCTTACTTCACTGCACTTTTTTGCTTCTACATAATCACTGTGAAGTGTTTCCATCTTTCTTGTCTCTCCACTTGCCGTATCATAAAGGGCAAACGCAATTGCATCAAAAATCGTAGTTTTTCCAGAACCGGTATCTCCACAAATTAAAAACAATCCATTTTCCTGAAATTGTTCAAATGAAATCTGTGTGCGTTCTGCATAAGGTCCAAACGCTTCTAATTCCAACTCAATTGGTATCACCTTTCATCTCCTCCATTTCACCAAGTACCGTTCTTAGTATCTGCTTTTCGATTTCATTCATAGGTATCCCATTTTGCTTTTCATAAAATTCAGCAAAGAGAGACTCCGGTGTTTTTTTTATAGTAGACAAATCCGCCGTTTCCATAATTCCCTGAGCCAACGTTCTACGGTTTTCAATCCGACATTCCAACATTCCCGAAAAGACCTGCTGTAATCTCTGCACCGGATACTCCAGTATTTCTTCGTCTGTCACTCGAATTGATAAATAATAGCCTGTCCGGAATTCCTGATAGGCTTCAGAAAGTAGATTTTCCAGCTTATCTTTTAAAACTGCCAGTTTCGTTTTTGGATGCAGTAAGATTTTTCGCACAGAACAATTTCCTTTTTCTTTTAATTCCACTACTGTAATTCCTTTTTTATCATTTACTTCCGAAAAGGAATACGCAAGTGGAGAACCCGCATATCGTATCCATTCCGTTTTTATTTTTTGTGCCCGATGAATGTGACCAAGGGCAGTATAGTCAAATCTTTCAAAACAGGATACATCTACTGCTTCTATCCCTCCTATTAATTTTATTTCTGATTCTGAAGTTTCGGGAAACATTTGTCCGTCCACGACGAACTGATGAGTCAGTAAAAGATTGCGTTCTTTCTTATTATAAGGCAGCTCTTTCAGCACTTGCTTTACTGCTTCATGATAAGTTTGGGGACAGTTCTTTTCATAAGCTCTCAACATATCCGGACGCAAAAACGGAAGCAGATACACCGTCAGCTTTCCATACTCATCTTTTTGTTCCACACTCTCTATCTTTCCCTTATAAGTCCCACAGATATGGACTTTCTGTTTTTTTAATAATCCACTTGCAAATTCGAGCCGGCTTGCTCCGTCATGATTTCCACTGATAATAAACACTTCACAATTTTCTTTTACAAGAGCCTCTAAAAAAGAATCAAACAATGCCACTGCCTCCGAGGACGGAATATATTTATCATAAATATCCCCACAGATAAAGATTCCGTCTGGCTTTTCCACACGGACATTTTTCATAATTTCTTCTAATATATAACTCTGTTCTTCTATCAAAGATTCTCCTAATAATTTTCTTCCTAAATGCAAATCTGCCAAATGAAAAAATTTCATAATTTTAAAACTCCTTTTTTTAATAATAACATGAATTTATTAAAAAATTAATAAATTTGGAGTAATTACTTCATATCTTTATGATAAGATAAGGCGTAGTTTGAAGTAGGAAAAGAAATCTATGCTCGACACTTTTCAATAAACATAGAAAGACTCGAAGTGTAGATTTAAGAGTAAAGGAGGGCTGTTTCATGTCACTTGGTGAAAATACCATTTTACTAAATGATGGTCATAAAATGCCACTTCTCGGACTTGGAGTATATAAAGCAGATGCCGGAACAGAAGTGGAACAAGCCATTCAAGACGCCGTCTGCTCTGGTTATCGTCTGATTGATACCGCTTCCGTTTATAAAAATGAAGACGGAGTCGGACGAGGTTTAAAAGCACTTGATGTACCACGGGAAGAATTATTTATCACAACAAAGATATGGAATAATGCACAGCGTCTTGGTGACGTAGAAGATAGTTTTAACAGAAGTCTGGAAAGACTTGGACTTGATTATGTTGATTTGTATTTAATTCACTGGCCGGTTCCCGGATGTTTCACAAACACCTGGAAAACGCTGGAAAAATTACAATCTGCGGGAAAAATCAAATCCATCGGTGTTTCTAACTTCCGTATCCATGAATTAGAATTACTAAAATCGGTTTCCGATATCAAACCTGCTGTCAATCAGGTGGAGTTTCATCCTCTGTTCAATCAAAAAGAACTGCTTTCTTATTGCAAATCAGAGGGAATTGCCGTCCAGGCTTATGCTCCGCTTGCCAGAGGTGCTTATCTGCATAGCCAGCTTCTCTTAGAAATCGGCAGCAGATATCAGAAAACAACCGCTCAGATTGGACTTCGCTGGCTGGTACAACAGGGAATATCTGCAATTCCAAAATCCACTCATAAAGACCGCATTTTAGAAAATGCAGATATCTTTGATTTTTCTTTAACCGAAGAAGAAATGAATGCGATTAATGCAATGGACATCAAACAAAGAACTGCCGGCATTCCGGAAGACATGCTTCCTTATTATCAAGACTAAAAAAATGACAGGAATTCTTTTCTATATGATTCCTGTCATTTTTCTTTTCTCCGCTCTTAATTTTTCTAATTTTTTTCTTAATATTCAGTTTCTTCTAAGCGCTTCTATCGGACTTAATTTTGCTGCTTTTCTTGCCGGATAAACTCCAAACACAATTCCAATTCCGGAAGAAAATACCGTTGCCAAAAGAATGGTAGATAATTTGATTCCCGGCGTAAAACCAAGTGTTGGAATCGAACACACCGCATAAGCAAGTGCCACACCAATTGTAATTCCAATTAAGCCCCCAATGCAGGCAATGATTGCCGACTCTGCCAAAAACTGCATCATAATCGAAGAAGTTTTTGCTCCTAATGATTTTCGGATACCAATCTCCCTCGTACGTTCTGTCACAGATACTAACATAATATTCATGACACCAATTCCACCAACCAAAAGAGAAATTCCGGCAACCAGCGAAATAAATCCGGTAATCATATTCAGCATATCATTGATAGATGACATCTGGTCCGTAAAATTTTCCATATCATAATAGCTTTCTCCCGAACTGTAATGCAATTGATTTAAAAGTGCAATTGCCGCATTTGCAACCTTTCCAGTGTCCGCACTTTTGTCCGTTGTAATATAAAGATATGCAAATGAAGAAGTATCATATCCAAATACATCCATTGCCGTATACGGAACATCCATAGACACACTCTGTTCATCTCCATATTCCATCGTGACCATGTTTCCTAAATTTTCCTGTTCTACAATTCCGATAATCTGAAAATCACCGGTACTGTTATCCGATGCAATTTCGATATTCATTCCAACTACATCGTCTGTTCCAAACATGGAAATCGCATCTTTTTTGCTGACTACGCAGACACGGTTTGCCGTATCAATATCACTTTGATTAAAATACCGTCCTCTTACCACTTTCCATTTTGAGATTTCCTGCTGTGCCGTTCCTCCACCGGTAAGATTGACCGTAAATTCCCCTTTTAATGTCTTAGTTGAACCTGCTGCTCCAAAGACCGGAGAAGTCCCTGTCACCCCATCTATCTTTGATTCAATCTGAGCAAAATCATCTTCTGTCATATACTCTTCTCTTTTTTGCCCCTCATCGCTTAAATAAAGATAAATCTGTCCTCCTGCAATGGAGTCCAGCTGTTTATTCATTTCATTTTTAAAGCCCGCTCCAACCGACATAATTGTAATAACCGAAGAAATTCCAATAATAATGCCAAGCATGGTGAGCAGAGAACGTCCCTTATTTGCCCTGATATTTTGCAGAGCCATTTTTAGATACTCGAATGTCTGTCCCATTATTATTCCTCTGTGCTCCCACTTACTGCCTCTGCTTTCATTCCTGTTTCTACACCTTCCGGAAGCTCTGAAATTACTTCATCTCCTGCTTTTAGCCCTTTTTCTACTTCTATGTAATCACTCGCTGTAACACCTGTTGTAATATTCTGTTTCGTAATCACACCATTTTTTAACACATAACAAAAAGTGCTGTCAGTCGCTGTATTCACAGCAGAGGCTGGAACACATACCACATCTTTTGCAGTATCCGTCTCAATCGAAACTTTTGCTTCTACCCCAAGGAAAATACTTTCGTCCGGATTGTCAATTTTTACTTTTGCCGAAATCACAGGTGCACCTTTTTCATTTGTCTGGGCAACCTTGCTGATAGATGAAACGGTTCCCGCATAAGTATGACTCGCAATATTAACAGAAGCTTTCTGACCTTCCTTTAATTTATCATAATCGTACTTTGATACACTGACGTTTACTGCAACTTCTTCATTGCTTGAAACCGTCACCAACTCCATTCCCTGTGTTGCTGTTGTTCCTTCTGAAATTTCTTCTTTTGAAATAATTCCAGAAAATTCTGCCTTAATTCCCTGACGACCTTTTTCTAATAACTCCTGTGTACTTGCCGCCTCTAATTCTGCGAGATTGTCCGTTGCCTCCAACTGGTTCTTTGCTGCCTGAGTCAGTCCTGCATCTGAAGAACCTTCTGCTACCGTTTTCTTTTCGGAAAGTTCTGCCTGCAGTTCAGAAAGTTTTGTTGTCGCATCTTCTAATTCATTCTGCCATGCAACAATCTGTTCATCTGAATCTGCATCTTTTGCATTACTCTGTGCTTCAATCTGCTGTACATTTAACTGTGTAATCACATCATTTTGTTCATCAATATAATTCTGCTGTTCTTTTATCTGATTTTTTGTCTGCTTTAAGGCATCATTGAAATTATTTAATTGATGCTCCGCCTCCGAAGCATCTCCACCTTCTTTTTTAGTCTCTGAGATTTCCGCCGTAAGCTCTGTAATCTTTGCCTCCTGCTCCTGCTGTAATGCAGTAAGACTCGACATATTCTCCTGCATTTTTGCCAGTTCTGCCTGTGCTTTTGTCAATGCCATACTAATATCAGAAGAAGCCTTTGAAGAATCTTCCGCAAGTTTACGGGTACGATCCGAAATAGCAGTTTTTAAAGATGCCACATACTCCTGATAATTTTTAACATTCTGCTCCAATGTGGGAAGTTCTGCCTGTGCATCTTTTACTTTTTGTGCACTCTCTACCGCTTTCTGTGCTGTATCTTTTGAACCACTTACCGTTGCTGTTTTATTTAACTGGCTTTTTTCATTATCCTGTTCTAAAGAATCGGTTTCAAACGCAACCAATGTATCTCCTTTTTTTACCAAATCACCGGTTTGATAACCAAGACTGGAAATTGTCGCATTGACCGGTGAAAAATAAGTCTTCACTTTCAGGCTTTCTACCGTTCCACTTGTCTCCACCCTTGAAGTGACATCCTGTTTTTTTGCCTGTTCTACCGTAACCTGTGGCAATGAATCTGTTTGCTTTCTGCCGGATACACTTATCGCACCGACTACTATGACTACTACTATTGCTCCAACAATAATCCACTTTTTCTTTTTTGAGGACATTCCCGCCAGTTGTTTTACGTTTCTTTTTTTCATTTTATTTCCTCTCTGCTTTCCAATATTTTATCATTCTTCCGGTCAGATTCTATTTTCCCATCCAAAATACGGATAATCCTGTATGCCTGTTCCGCAATTTTGTCATCGTGTGTAATTAGAATCACGGTTCTACCTCCGCTGTGAAGGTCTTTTAAAATCTGAAGAATTTCTTTACTTGAAGCAGAATCCAGATTTCCTGTCGGCTCATCCGCCAAAATCACCGGCGGTTTTGCTGCGATTGCTCTTGCAATTGCAACTCTCTGCTGTTGTCCTCCGGACATCTCCGATGGTTTATGGTCCATTCTGTGCCCAAGACCTACCATTTCGAGTGCTTCCTTTGCCAGTTTTCTTCTCTTCTGTTTTCCAATTCCACGATAAATTAATGGAAGTTCCACATTTTCAACTGCATTTAAATTTGCAATCAAATTAAATCCCTGAAAAATAAAACCAATTTCTTTATTGCGGATTGCAGAAAGTTCATTATCTTTTAAATGCGAAACATCCTGCCCATGAAGATAATAAGAACCACTTGTCGGCACATCCAGACACCCCAGCATATTCATCAACGTAGATTTGCCTGAACCGGACTGACCAATAATTGCTACCAGTTCGCCCTCCATGATCTCAAGGTTGATATGGTCTAATGCTCGCACTTCATTTTCTCCAGGATTATAAACTTTACAAATATCCTTTAACTGTATCAGCGTCTTTTCCATCTAGGCTTCCTTTCCTGTTTCATAATATATGTAGAAAGACTTTGAGAGCAGCTCTCAATTTTCTTACTCTTTTATCATACCAATTCTTTTTTACAATTTATTTGCACAAATCGAAAATTTTTCTAAAAGCCCCTTAATGTTTCTTAAGAAAAAAGGAGTGCACTTCCCTTTAAAGTACACCCCTTTGTAAATTACCATTCAAAATCCCAGTTTTCTATTTTCTTATCACGAACCATCAGCTCTTTTACTGCATCCGCCGGTGTTTTCCCTTCAAACAGTACTTCATTGACCTGTTCAATAATCGGCATTTCCACGTGATATTTCTTTGCAAGCTCCATCCCTGCTTTTGCTGAATAAACACCTTCTACAACCATATTTACTTCTTTCATGGCTTCTTCCATGGTTCTTCCCTGTCCCATTAAGAAACCGGCTTTTCGATTACGGCTGTGAACACTTGCACAAGTAACAATCAAATCTCCAATACCCGATAAACCATAAAAGGTTTCCGCCTTTGCGCCCATTGCCACACCAAGACGTTCCATCTCGGTAATTCCACGAGTAATCAGAGCTGCCTTTGTATTGTCTCCATATCCTAATCCATCCGCAGTCCCTGCTGCCAGCGCAATCACATTTTTTAATGCCGCTCCGAGTTCAATTCCTAAAATATCCGGGCTGATATAAACCCGAAATACGGAACTCATAAAAATATTCTGTAGATATTCCGCAAGTGCTCTTGTCTTTGCCCCGACTACACAGGTTGTCGGAAGACCACGGCTTACCTCTTCTGCATGGCTTGGTCCTGAAAGCACACATGCCTGACAATTTGGAATTTCTTCTTCTATCATATCGGTCAGTGTCATCAGACTGCCCTCTTCAATTCCTTTTGCCACATTGACAATGACCTGCCCATACCGGATATGGGAAGACATTTTCTTAGCTGTCGTCCGAACTGCCACAGACGGCACAGCCATTACAATCACATCTTTATCAATCAAAGCTTCCGATAAATCAGAAGTTACATGGATTTCTTCCGGAATTTTAACCCCTGGCAGTTTTGCTTTATTTTCTCTTGCTGTTCTTAATTCCTCTGCCTGTTCTTCTCTGTGTGACCAAAGCATTGTATCATGTCCATTATTACATAATAACATTGCAAGCGCGGTTCCCCAGCTTCCCGCCCCAACTACACTCACTTTTGCCATACCCAAATACCTCCTATTTTTTACCAAATTCAATCTTGTTTTCGGTTCCGGTTGCCAGTCGTTTGATATTTGCACGATGTCTCCAAAATGCCAGAAGCATCAAAAGAAATGCAACAATATACATTTCATGAAGCACCGATGCAGGTACATCATAACGCCCCATCTGTCCAGAAGCAATCACTCCAACGACAAAAAAGAAATACGCCAGCAAAGATGCCAGAGAAACAAAATGACTTAAGAAAAATACAGTAAAAAATACAACCGCACATAAGAAAAATAACCGCCAGTCAAATGCAATTAACATTCCTACAGAAGCTGCTATTCCTTTTCCACCCTTAAAATTCATATAAAACGGGAAATTATGTCCCAATACACAACCCGCTCCGGCATACAATTTTAAAAGCATAATCTGTTCCGGAAATGCTCTTCCAAAAATCAGACTGACCAGTAAAATAGCCAGGATCGCTTTTAAACAGTCTCCTGCAAGAGTAATTGCTCCCGCTTTCTTTCCAAGCGTACGCAGTGCATTTGTTGTTCCTGCATTTCCACTTCCATATTTACGGATGTCAATTCCATTTCTCTTTCCATAAAAATAACCGGTCTGAAACAATCCGAATCCATATCCGATTACAAGACATACGATTTTCGCCCACATATTTTTGTTACTCCTTGTCCTTTCTCTCACGAATCAGGAATTTTAAAGAAGTTCCTTTAAATCCAAAGGCCTCTCTGATTTTATTTTCCAGATATCTTGTGTAAGAAAAATGCATTAACTCTTTATCATTTACAAAGATAACAAATGTTGGTGGTTTTACAGAAACCTGTGTCATGTAGAATAATTTCAGACGTTTTCCTTTATCCGAAGGTGGCTGCTGCATTGCCACGGCTTCTGTCATAATCTCATTGAGTACACCGGTCTGAATACGAAGAGTCTGATTTTCAAGTACCATATCAATGGTTTCAAATAATTTCGGAACTCTCTGTCCGGTTTTTGCAGAAATAAATAAAATTTCTGCATAAGGCATATAAGAAAGGATTTCACGCACTTTATTAGTAAACTTATAAATGGTCTTATCATTTTTCTCAATTGCATCCCATTTATTGACTGCAATAATGACACCTTTTCCTCTTTCATGTGCGATTCCGGCAATCTTTGCATCCTGCTCGGTTACTCCTTCCGTTGCATCAATCATCATAACGACGACATCCGCACGCTCTACTGCGGTTACGGTACGGATAATACTGTATCGTTCAAGTTCTTCTTTAATTTTATTTTTTCTTCTAAGACCTGCCGTATCAATGAAAACATATTCATTTCCATTCCATTCTACTTTTGTATCAATGGCATCTCTTGTAGTTCCGGCAATATCCGAAACAATAACACGGGATTCTCCAAGGACTTTATTAATCAGAGAAGATTTTCCCACATTTGGCTTTCCTACAACCGCAATCTTCGGAATTTCCTCTTCTTCTGCCTGACCTGCACCCTCTTCAAAGTGACTGACTACTTTCTCTAACATGTCACCAATTCCAAGTTTTCCACTTGCAGAAATCGGCACCGGTTCTCCAATTCCCAGATTATAAAATTCATAAGTATCCATCATAAATTTATCAAAACTGTCCACTTTATTGACAACCAGTACAACCGGTTTATTACTGCGGCGCAGCATATCTGCTACCTTTGCATCGGAATCCACCAGTCCCTGGCGTACATCGGTAATAAAAATAATAACATCGGCAGTATCAATGGCAATCTGTGCCTGTTCACGCATCTGTGACAAAATAATATCTTTGCTGTCCGGTTCAATACCACCGGTATCAATTAACGTAAAGTTTTTATCCAGCCAGCTTACATCTGCATAAATGCGGTCTCTTGTTACGCCTGGTGTATCTTTTACAATTGAAATTTTCTCACCGGCAAGTGCATTAAATAACGTAGATTTTCCTACATTAGGTCTCCCTACAATCGCTACAATCGGTTTGCTCATACATCTGTCTCCTTCTATGTGCTCTTCCTGCGTCTTTCTCTAAGACAGCGGAAACTAATGAAGCGCCGTCTTCTTCTACGATTTTTACAGGAATCTTCAATTCTTTTTCTACCTCTTCTACTGTCCTATCATCAAGAAATACATTCTCTCCGCTTCGAAGCAGATTACAAGGCAATAATAGATATTCACCCAGTTCTTTATTTTTTAACTGTGCAATTACATCCTGTCCTGTCAAAAGACCGGATACCGTTATTTTTTCACCAAAGAAATCATTTACAATCTGATAACCGTGAACTTTGACATTTGGATACTTCTCCTGAATCCAGTCCATATATCTTCTGATAAATCCATATGCCAGCCGCCCGGTTGCAAAAGAAAGTTCTAATTTTCGTTCATCTCCCTCTCTCTGCTCTAAGGCTTCTTCCACCTCTGTTTCCAAAAGTCTCAGCATACCGACTCCGTTTTCCAGCTGGAGATATCCATCATATCTTTCCTCCTCCGGCAGTTCTCTTCCTGCTAACAGATACCACTCATCACTTGCATGAATAAAATGGAGTCCATAAGCTTCATAAAGTTTTTTCTGCCAGGATTCAATTAAGTCAATGACTTCCTCCGCATCTTGTTTTTCAAACGGTTCAAGCGGATATAGTCCATCCCGGAATTTACTTAATCCCACCGGAACAACCGAAACACTTCTTAAATGCGGAAGGTATTTTGATAAATCTTTAATACTTCGTTTAAGTTCTTCTTTATCATTTAACCCTTTACAAAGTACAATCTGTCCATTCATCTCAATTCCTGCTTCAAACAATCTCTGCACTTTTGGGAAAATGTCTCCCGCAAAACGATTATGCAGCATTTTGCAACGCAGTTGTGGGTTCGTTGTCTGAAAAGAAATATTAATCGGTGCAAGATGATAATGAATAATCCGTTCAATATCATGGTCACTCATATTGGTAAGTGTAACATAGTTTCCCTGTAAAAAAGAAAGTCGGGAATCATCGTCTTTAAAATACAAAGTTTCTCTCATTCCCGGCGGCATCTGGTCAATAAAACAAAATACGCATTTATTTCTACAAGAACGGTATTCATCCATCAAACTATTTTCAAACACAATTCCAAGGTCCTCATCATAGTCTTTTTCGACTTCAAGCTCCCATTCTTCTCCGCTTTGTTTTTTTACCAGAAGTTCTATATATTCATCATTTACCAGATAGTGATAGTCAAACACATCCTCAACCGGCTGTCCATTAATTGAAATCAGCTCGTCTCCAGCTTCTAATTCCAGTTCCTGTGCGATGCTTCCTTCTTGTATTTCTTTGATTTTATGTCTGCTTTGTTTCATATCTATCCTCATTTCCAAACGAAGCTTTTAAACCCCGTTATTATCTATAATACCAACAATACCGAAAAAAAGCAATATTTTTCCTTGACTGCCATGATATATAAATGTTATAACTTAATTGTATAATTATGTCGAAAAGTTGGGATAAACACTATTTTATCTACAACTGATATCAGAAATGTTTTTGTTTTAAATAATTTCTGGTATTTTAATAATCAAATTTAAAAAATATAATTTGGAGGTCATTATGGTTAATATCAGTTTGCTGGAGAAATCCATTCCAGTAGCACCGATTAAAATTGCAGCCTTAGACAGCTGCCATGAACTGGCACAGAAGGTGGATTCTCATCTTGTTCAATTCAGACAGGAGTTAGATTCCCACAATAAATCCGGATTAAGCTTTCGAGGTTATTCAGAAGATACTTTTTTAATTGAAAGCAAATGCCCGAGATTTGGCTCCGGAGAAGCAAAAGGTGTGATTAATGAATCTGTACGGGGTACCGACCTTTTCGTTATGGTAGATGTCTGCAACTATAGTCTTACTTATAAAGTCAACGGATATATCAATCATATGTCTCCTGATGACCATTATCAGGACTTAAAACGAATTATTGCAACAGCAACCGGAAAAGCACATCGAATCAATGTCATTATGCCATTTCTCTATGAAAGCCGTCAGCATAAGAGAACCAAAAGAGAATCTCTTGACTGTGCACTTGCGCTTCAGGAACTGGTAAACATGGGTGTTTCTAATATCATTACATTCGATGCTCATGACCCGCGTATGCAGAATGCTATTCCGCTTTCCGGATTTGACAACTTTATGCCGACCTATCAGTTTTTAAAAACATTATGTGCTTCTGTAGATGATTTTAAAATCGATAACGAGCACTTAATGATTATCAGCCCGGATGAGGGTGCAATGCAGCGTGCGGTATACTTCTCTAATATTCTTGGCGTTGATATGGGTATGTTCTACAAACGTCGTGACTATTCTACTGTTGTAAATGGTAAAAACCCGATTGTCGCTCACGAATTCTTAGGTGACTCTGTTGAAGGAAAAGATGTTATCGTAATCGATGATATGATTTCTTCCGGTGAAAGCATGCTCGATGTCGCAAAACAATTAAAAGACAGAAAAGCAAAACGTGTTATCGTCTGCACTACTTTTGGTCTTTTCACCGATGGTCTTGAAAAATTTGATGAATTTTACGAAAAAGAATACATCCATAAAGTAATCACAACAAACTTAAACTACAAAAATCCGGACATTCTCACCCGTCCTTATTATCTTGAGGCAGACATGAGCAAATATCTGGCAAGTATTATGGATATCTTAAACCATGACCTCTCTGTAGAAAAAGTTCGTTCTACAACAGAAAAGATTAACCAGTTGCTTCGTCGTTATTCTTAATTCATACTTAATCGGCAGACAGAGTTTAATGCTCTGTCTGCTTTTTTTTTCAACAAAAAAGAAATCATAACCTTTCCTGGCTACGATTTCTCTTTTGTTTTTTTATGTATTTCTTCTTACTGTTTATATTCTTAGTTTAACTGGTAAACGTCTGCGTAATATCTTCCGTTTCCAAGTGCCTGACTATGTGTATCGTAATACACATCTACGTGTCCATAAGGAACACCACGGTCTTCTACGGTATAAACTACTCCATTGATTAACAATTTTGTTCCAAATGGAATACCATTCATTGCTACTGTTCTTCCGGCAGTCGGTACTGTTCCACTTGCTGTCATACCCTGTCCTCCACACTGAGAACAGTTACAGTAACCTGTAATGGTAAATTTACCAAGGTAAGTTCCCTGAGAGCTGGAAGAAGAATCGCCGGAGCTACTTGAAGAATCATTTGTATCTTCTGTTGTAGAACTGCTTGTATCCTCTACGGTTTCTTCCTGACTTGGTGTTTCTGTTACGGTTGTATTTGTATTCGTAGAAGCAGAAGATTCTGTAGTCTGCTGAGTGGAGCTTGAAGCACTGCTCTGGCTTGCACTCTGCTGCGCCTCAGCTGCTTTTGCCTGTGCGGCTCTTTCGGCTTCTGCTGCCTGTTTCTTTGCTTCCTCAGCTGCTTTTGCCTGTGCGGCAGCTTTCTGTTTTGCAAGCTCGGCTGCTGCTTCTTCATCTTTCTGCTGTTTAATTAATTTATCAATTTCTGCTTCCTGTGCATTTACTTTTGCAAGTAAATCCTGAGCACTGTTTTCTTCATTTGAAATCTCAGAAGTATAAGCTTCAATCTGACTGTTTGTTCCTTTCATTAAGTCAGCGATTTCATTCTGTTTTTCCAGACTTTCCTGCTGAAGTGCTTCGATTGCACTCTGCTCTTTTTCCACACTGGCTTCTTTTTCTTCGATTTCCTGCTGTGTTTCTTTATATGCTGCTAACATACCTCTGTCATACTTGGTAATCTGCATGATATTCTCTGCTGTACTTAAAAACTCTGTAAGATTTTTGGATTCCAGCAACATAGAAATGTAAGAATCATTTGATTTTTCGTACATATACTGAATTCTTAATTTCATGCTTTCATACTGTTCATTCTGACGGTCTTTCGCTGCTTCTAATTCGGTTTTTAATTCTTCTAATTCACTCTGCTTAGCATCTGATTTTTCCTGCAAATCTGAAAGATTATCGGCTAAATCTGAGAGCTGACTGTCCAGTTCTGTTAAATAAGCTTGTAAATCATCTTTTTTTGCTTCCAGAGAAGAAATTTTGTTCTGCGCTTCTTTTAAATCATCCTGAGTCTGCTGTTTCTTACTCTGTGCATCAGAAATTTTACTTTGTGTCGTTGCTGCATAACAAGGTGTTACGGTAAGTCCTGCAATCAGTAAAGACAAAAATAAACTTCTACATGTTTTATTTCTCATAATCTAAGCTCCTTTTCAAATCACGAACTTGATTATAACACAGTTCTTAACAGATTCCTAGTCTTTTTTTCATATTTTGTAACAACTATGTAATATTCCTTAAAAAAGCAGCAAAATTTTTATGCATTTAGCCTATTGATTTTTGCGCAATCCAAGAAATGCCGCCAGATTCCCACGTTTTCCATGACTTGCACGATGTGAGAATAAAAAATTCGGATTACAGCAGGTACAAATTCCAGGCATTGTAATATGTTCCGGTTTGATTCCTGCTTCTAAAAAGACCAGTTCATTTGCCTTCCACAAATTCAGCTGATATTTTCCATTCTCTTTTTTGTAAAATAAATCTTTATGGTTTTCTTTTTTAAACTGTTCTTCAAACTGAACAATTACATCCTCACTCACTTCATAACAGTCCTGACAGATAGATGGTCCAACCGCTGTATAAATCTCCTCCGGATTAGAACCAAATTCTCTTTTCATAGCTTCAACCGTTACTTTTCCGATTTTTCCGACTGTTCCTCTCCATCCGGAATGAGAAAGCCCAATCGCCCGATTCTTTGGGTCAACAAAAAATAATGGCACACAGTCTGCATAAAAAGTTGCAAGCACAATTCCAGGGGCGTTCGTGATTAAACCATCTACGTCCGTATAATCCCGTGCTTTTACAATTCCCTTTCCCCTGTCTGCCCTTCCAACTCTTCGTACATTCGTTGTATGGGTCTGGTCCGAACACACAATATCTTCCGGCAAAAATCCAATCGCTTCTGAAATTCGTCTATAATTTTCAAAAACAGCTTCTTCCTCATCGCCTCTTGTAAAACTTAAGTTCATGGATTCATAAATCCCCTTGCTGACACCACCAAGACGAGTGGAAAATCCATGAATGATGGTTTTCTCAAATGGCTCAAACGACCGATATTTTAAATAGGTTACACCGTTTTTTTCTACCATTTTCATGTATTCATCCGTTTTCCATCGTATTTTTTTACTTTTCTCTATCATTCCATTATCCATAACTCCACTCCCCATGAATCAACTCTTTATTTTACAATTCGAACGCATTTTCAATATGACAAATCTTTTCTTGCGGTTCAATAGCAATCACATCAAAGCGATAAGCAAATTCTTTTGAACCACAGTACCAATTACAAAAATATCTGGCAGATTTGATAATTCTCTGCTGTTTTTTTACCGTTACGGCTTCAAGTCCCGTTCCATATCGGTCACTGCTTCGAAATTTCACTTCACAAAACACCAGTAAATCCGGTTTTTTTGCAATTAAATCAATCTCGCCATAAGGTGTCTTATAATTTCGTTTGATTATCGTATATCCCTTACTTTGAAGATACTGTGCTGCCTGTTCTTCATAATAAGCACCGATTCTCCGCGTATTTTTTTCTTCTCTCTGCATCTACAAACAATTTCATCCTATATAAAGTTCTTAATAAACGTTGCACGGTGAATTGGAGAAGGCCCATATTTCTTTAACGCTGAAATATGCGCAGACGAACCATATCCTTTATTGGAAGCAAAGTCGTATTCCGGCATCAGCTTCGCATACTCTTTCATTAAACGGTCCCTCGTCACTTTTGCGATAATACTCGCTGCTCCAATCGAAATGCTCTTTGCATCTCCTTTGATAATCGGAACTTGTGGAATAATAACATCCGGAATTGTGACAGCATCATTTAATAAAATCTGAGGTGTCACCTCAAGTTTCGAAATTGCTTCCCGCATTGCCTCATAAGTTGCCTGTAAAATATTGATTTCATCAATCCTTGCAGGGCTCGCATATCCGACCGCAACTGCAACTGCCTCTTCCATAATCTTATCGTACAATTCCTCTCTCTTTTTCTCTGAGAGCTGTTTGGAATCATTTAAATACAATAACTTACAGTCCTTTGGCAGAATTACAGCTCCTGCGACCACCGGACCGGCAAGCGGACCTCTTCCAACTTCATCAATTCCACAGATATATCCTAAATGTTCATATTCCCGTTCATAGACCTTTAATGACTCAATTCGTTCTCGTTCTGCATGCAGTTTTTTGAAATCTTTTTTTGCCTTTTCACAAAGAGAAACCACACCTTTTCTGGTATCCTCTGAATAACTTGTGAGAAACTCGTTCAGTGGACTTTTGACACTTTCCTGCCAGTCTTTACTTGCTTCTTCCTCTGTCCATGCAGACTGAAGCTTCTCTTTTATCTCGCGAATGCTTTCCATTTTTATTCTCCCTTAAGCCTGTTCAAGCGTAATCCGGCCAATTTTACCGTTTCGGAACTCTTCGAGTAGAATGTTAGAAGCCTTCGCATAATCTAATTCATTTCCCTTTTTTAAGCAGTTTCTGTTTTTAGCAACTGCACTTAACATAGCAAGACGATCTTCACTTTCTTCTAACTCATAACGCTGTGCCAAGATTCCCTCGTAGCATTTATGAAGATAGCCTAATAATTCCAGTGAAAGTTCTTCCAAATTTAAAATCTGGTCATTCATAGAACCAATCATTGCCAGCTTTGCACCTACACTCTGATCTTCAAATTTCGGCCATAAAATTCCGGGTGTATCTAATAATTCCACGTTTTTGTTAATGCGAATCCACTGTTTTCCCTTTGTCACACCTGGTTTATTTCCGGTTTTTGCACAGGCTTTTCCGGCAAATGCATTGATAAATGTCGATTTTCCAACATTTGGAATTCCCACTACCATTGCACGAATCGGACGATTTTTAATGCCTCTTCGCTTATCACGCTCAATTTTTTCTTTGCAGGCTTCCATGATAACCGGCAGTACATTTTTCACACCTGCCCCACTTTTTGCATTCATTTTAACCACATGAAATCCTTTTTGGGTAAAATATTCCTGCCATTTTTCATTTTCACGTTCATCTGCCAAATCAGATTTATTTAACAAAATCATACGTGCTTTATTTTTCCCAAGCTCATCAATGTCCGGATTTCTGCTTGAAAGCGGAATTCTCGCATCGACAACTTCTATAATCAAATCAATAAGTTTAATGTTTTCCTGCATCATACGTCTTGCCTTTGTCATGTGACCAGGATACCATTGATAATTCATATCTGCCTCTCTTTCTGCTGATTCTGCTACTTACGCTATTTAATCAAAGCCGGTTTCTTTGACGGAGAAATCTGAAGCCAGATTTTTCCCTCAATATATTTTGCATTCACATTTTGTACCTCTGTAAAACGGCTGTCCTCACTGTTATTTCGGTTATCCCCAAGTACAAAATATTCATTTTTTCCAAGTGTAATCTGCTGTTCGGCAAGCCCCGGATTTATAATATTTGGAAAATTTTTTTCTTTATAGAGTTTCCCATTGATATAGACTTTTCCATCTTTAATCTGAATTTTTTCTCCGGGGAGTCCAATAATTCTCTTTACATGAATACTGGAATGTTCTTTGCCATCTTTTTTAAATGCAATCACATCCCCACGCTGTGGTTCTTTTAACTTATACGTTACCTTATTCATCAGCAGATGCTGTCCGGTTTCGATACTCGGCTCCATACTGCTCTCCTGCATAATCACACTCTGACAAAAGAAAATAGACATCATCGCTGCAAGTGCCAAAACAACTGCAATCTGAAATATCCATGGAAGGATTGCTTTCCAGTTATATTTTCCCAAAAAAGCCGGCTTTCTTATTGTTTTCTTACTCATATTTTTTTCCTCAAGATGGAAGAAAAGGGACATATACATAAGTATGTGTCCCTGTCCTCTAACTTTTATTATTTTACTAATTCTTTTACCTTTGCAGCTTTACCTACGCGGTCTCTTAAGTAGTTCAGTTTTGCACGTCTTACTTTACCACGTCTGATTACTTCTACTTTTTCAACATTCGGGGAGTGAAGTGGCCATGTTTTTTCAACACCGATTCCGTTGGAGTTCTTTCTTACTGTGAAAGTAGCACGGTTGCTTCCGCCCTGTTTCTTTAATACAACACCTTCAAAAATCTGGATTCTTTCACGGTTTCCTTCTTTGATTTTTCCGTGTACTCTTACTGTGTCACCTACGTTGAACTGAGGTACTTCTGCTTTTAACTGAGCAGCTTCAATGTTTTTGATAATTTCGTTCATGATTTTTCTCCTTATTCTTCTGGATGTTCTTAATGTAATCAACAACAGAGGACCATCTCTTTTTTTACAACGTATTTGATTATACTATGAAGTACGACAAAATGCAAGTGTTTTTTGACTCATAGAAGAAAATCCCCTGTAAATTTAAAAAAGTCCGGGAAGCACCATACCCGGACTTTTTATTTCTTAATTATAGCTGCTATAACTATATGATGTAGTTAATTAAGCGCGTTTTCTTCTTGTAACAGCCATTCCTGCTACTGCTGCTACAGCTACGATTCCTGCATACATCATAACATTTGTTTCACCTGTTTTCGGTGATGTTGTAGATGCAGATGCTGTAGTAGAAGAAGTTGTTCCCTTATTTGTAGTAGTTGTTGTTCCTTTGTTTGTAGTTGTAGTAGAAGCAGCTGTTGCTTTGTCAACTACGAACGCTACCGGTGAAAGGGAAGTAAAGGTAGCTGTGACTGTACCATCACCGGCTTTGCTTTCTACTTTTTCCCAAGTTTTTGTTGTTGTGTTGTAGTGAAGAACCGCAACTTTTGTAGAAGCTGTTACACCTGTTACTTTGAATGTGATAGTTACAGGGAATACTGTACCATCCGGAACTGTTACATTTTTCACATCAACAACCTGCATTGTAGATGTATAGTCAGAACCAAGCAGTTCTTTTAATTTTGCTTCTGTTTTTACTTCAGCAACTGCACTGGCATACTCTGCCGGTACTTCACCAAATGTTGCATTTACAGCTTTTCCATCTTTATCTGTAGCAGTTGTTACAGCTGTTACTACACCAGATACACTTACACTTGGCTGAGCAAACGCTGTCACTGCTGATGCTACGGTTAATACTGCTGCACATGCAAGAGCGATAAATTTTTTCATAATCATTTTCCTCCTAAATTTCTATTTGTGCTTTGCGCTCATTATAGCATTATTGAACTAATTTGTAAAACATATTTATCAACAAATCACGCAATTGTTCTTCATTTACATGAAATTCTTCATTGATTTCCCCTGGCACGACTTCACCTGGGACATATTCTGTCTCTTCCTCCAACTCATAAGAAGAGAGCCGATCAATCTGGGTTTCTCCCAGGTCGGTTACCATATAAGGGGCAAGTACATCTTTATAAAGATTATAATAACTTGCAATCCCACTTGTATCTTTCCGAATCGTAGAAATCAATGCCGGAATATACTGGGTCTGACGTCTCATACGTTCATTATTGCTTCCTTCTTGATTAATATCACGATATCTTACATAAAGTTCCGCTAAATCCCCTGTCAATGTAATTTCAGCCCCCTTTTGGAACGCAGAATCAATGTAAGTATAATCTTCAGGAACCGTAATTGTAACTCCGCCAACCGCATCATTAATTGCATGAATCCCTGCAATATCAAGTGAAACATACCCTGCAATCGGCAAATCATATAGCAACTCCGAAACCGTCTTTTCCATTGCGAGACAACTGCTCTGTTTTCCATCTCCATAGGCATACTGTGTCGCAATCTGAGCCCTCACTGACGTATAATAATTTCCGTTTGCATCGTAAATATCAACATCTGTCATAGAGTCTCTGGATACCTGAAGCACTTTCACTTTCTTTGTCTGTTTATTTGCAGAAAGAATCATAACACAGTCTGCCTGACCTGCTGTTCCAGGTGTATCCTGAAGGGTTACTTCTTCCTTTTTATCTACACCGATAAACAGATAGTTTTCCAAATCCGTATTATATTCATACTTATGTCCGTTATATTCAATTGTATTATCCGAAGCCTGTGAAACCTCTGCCTGCGATGTCTGCTTATTTTGGGATGCCTTTTTTGCCGTTGATGTCTTCTTAAGGTATCCTGCGGTCAGCAGTGCAATGCATAAGATTCCGGCAAGCCCAAGCACTGCCACCGCTACTATTTTTCCACTCTTATTCTTCATTTACAAGCACTGCCTCCACCAGAAATCTCTGATCACTGTTTCCATTACAGGTTGACAATGTAATAATTTTATCCTCTGTTGTAACTTCAACATCAGAGTCAATATAAGATGACATATTTCTCACTTCTTTTAATGAATCCAGATATTCCTGAAATCCTTCCTCTGATTCAAAATCGAATGAATTTAAAATATGACGATTATCATAAGTAACCGCAGCAAATACCTGATAGGTCAAAATATGTTCCGGTGTGTAAATAAGAATCTGCGAATGAGCTTTCATATAAGATTCATCCATATAAGATTTCAGACCTCCAAACATGGTCTCGTCTCTCATATTATGACCATAAATCACCGTATTTTTATCTGAAAAATCCTGGGCATTTAAACTCTGGGTGTAGATAGAACCCGGAAGTCCCTCTGCTCCATCAATGGTATGATCCAGATAATATAAGTCATCCGATGCTCTTTGTAAAATCGGATAATCCACCTGTGTATCCGGTATCCGAATCCATGCATAAACCTCTGAATTTTTCTCTTTTAAAGAAGAAAAATCGATTGGTATTTCTACTGTTTTTTCTTCTTCTGCCGGTTCATCTGTTGTCTGTTCTTCCTGTTTTGTTTCTTCCTGCGGTTTTTTATTTTCTTCAGCCAGGTCTTCATAAACCTGTTCACGGTCTTTTTGCCCGAAATAATATCCTGCTCCAACTCCAACCGCAATTACAAAAATGACAAAAAACACCCAGAACCATTTATTTCTTTGTTTCATGAGAACCCTCTTTTAACTGTCTGACTTCCTGTTTCTTTCTACTCTTTCCCTTTTCTTTTGGAATTGCTACCAAAGTAGAAAGACCAAGATATTTTTCAATGTCATCCTCTGTCTTAATATTATCGTTTAATAAGAACTGGATGACAAGGATTGCACAGACTAATACTGCTCCTGCCAAAAATCCTAAAATGGTATTCTTTTTCAAGCTTGGACTGATTGGATCTTTCGGTGTTTCTGCATTTTCCACAGTAGTCGGCGGATCAGATTTCATAATCTCACCCATTTTAGTCGCTGTATTTTTTGCTACCGCATTTGCCACAATACTGGCATCCTGAGGATTTTCACTGGTTGCTGTAATCACCAGAATACGGGTATCCTCTTTATTGGTAACAGAAAGCATTTTTGAAATCTGCTCTCTTGTAAATGTTTTACCTTCTTCTTTTTTTAACGTTTCAATTGCTCCGTCAATTACCGGCTTACTTGTTGCAATCACTTCAAAGTCTGCGGTCAGTGCACTACCAATCTGAATATCGGCAAGAGAAGTTACACTGGTTGTTTTATTCAAAATATAAAGCATGGCACTGGACTGATACTTTGGTGTAATCAGTAAAATTGTACTTCCAAGAGCAAGTCCCGCTCCAATCAGCGCACAGATTACAATCAGCCACCATTTTTTTAGAAGACATTGAAATAACGCACCTAAATCAATCTCGATTTCGTCATCGTATTCTTTATTCATTTCGTACCTCTTTTCCTGTTTCTATTGTGCTGGCACAATGTATTTATTATTTGTAATATTTTCCATAGTAGCTTCCATATTTTTTACCATAATAGCTGCCTTTATGGGTATCTACTTTATTCAATACCACACCTACGATATTCGGATTTGCCGCCTGAAGCTGTTCCTTTACACTTTTTGCCATTGATTTTGGTGTGCGGTCTGCTTCTAACACCAATACAGAACCGTCACAACGTTTTGCAACAACTGCTGCGTCAATGACACTTCCAAGAGGCGGAGTATCAATAATAATATAGTCAAATGTTTTCTTTAAACCTTCTAATAGTTTGTCCAGTCTTCCATTTCCTAAAAGTTCAGTTGGATTAACCGGAAACAGACCACAAGGAAGCATAAAGAAATTCTTTTTATTGGTTGAGTATACAACTTCTGTCATATCAGCCTGACCGGAAAGATAATGGCTTAACCCCTTTTCAATCCCCTGAATCTGATGTCGGTTTGCCAAAATTGACTTTCTCATATCCGCATCAATATATAACGTTGTCCTTCCGGCGGAAGCCAAAGTACGTCCAAGATTGTAAGACACCGTACTTTTTCCTTCATCCGGTCCACAGCTCGTAACCGCAATTACACGGTTTTCTACTCCTGTAAATTCCAGATTTGTCCGTAACGTACGATACACTTCTTTTTCCTGATTTGTCAGTTCTTTTGCATCTGTTAATTCTAACTTATCCACAAATCCTCTCTCCTCTAATTATTTTTTCCGGATTTTCTTCTGTTATTTTCTTACAGTAGTCTGCTCCGGCTTTTTTCTTGATATATCCTGCTGCTTCCTGTATCATAGGGCGTCTCTTCTTCGAGCCATGCGCATCTGTTGCTACGACATGAACCAAGTCATGCCGCATTAATTTTTTTAGATACCATTGCACTCGGATTCCCAGACGTCCCGTCAGACTTGAAGCATTTACCTGAATATAAGCTCCCATATCTACAAGATTTTGTACTTCCGATTCTTTTTTCAGGCACTCATATCGCTCAATATGAGCCAATATCGGAAAATAACCTGCCATCTGAAGTTCCTGCACTGCCTTTTTTATCGTCAGAAGTTCCACATAGGGTGCAAATTCAACCAGTACATACTTCGTATGATTTAATGTTAATGCTTCTCCTCTTTTCAATGCCTCTAAAACTCCTGAACTGTAAAAAATCTCATTTCCCAAATAAAGCTGTATTCCCAAATTCTTTTCTTGAATCATTTGACAAACTTCTTCGTATACATTCTGACATCTTTTATAAAATTCAGGTTCTCTTTCACAGCTATAATGAGGCGTTGCAAGAATCGTTCCTATTCTTTCTTTTCTGGCCATCCGAAACATTTTTTCTGTTTCTTTCATTGATTTTGAGCCATCGTCAATTGCCGGTAAAATATGACAATGTATATCAAATAACATTCTCATCCTCCTGCTCTTTCTAGACACTCCCGAACTCTCGTTATGCAAATGCAGTGAATTCTTCGAGAATCCATTTCGTTATTCATGAACCGTTACAGTTAATTTTTCTATATTAGACTGATTCTTATCACTGTCTGTAACATAATAAGAAATCTCATAATTCCCTGCCTGGCTTGTATTTACCTCACCAGTCAGATAAATTTTACGATATAACTCATTTGTTTCATCTTTATCATCTGAAATACTTTCTATGTAGTCCATATATTGAAAAGATGCACCCACCTGCAAATCTACCTGATGTGTCGACAGACGAAGCTGTGGACTTCCCTCCGGAAGTGCTGCGATTGCTGCATCTGTATCAGAATCGCTATCATCGACTTCTTCCTGATTTGCTTCTTCTTGACTTTGTGCCTCTTTATCTTCCTCATCCTGCTGTGTATTCTCTTGATTTTCTTCCTGATTCTCTTCAGAAGCTTCCGTATTTTCCGTATTTTCTTCTTTCGCATCTTTATCTGAATTTTCCTGATTCAGAGTTTCCACCTTACAGGTAAGTTTTGTTACATTATTGGAATCATCCACTGCCGAATACGTCACCTCTAATGAACCATCTTCATTGTTTCGCACAGACTCGACTCTCAGTGAATCCGAAACATCTCCATCTTTTTCATCGATTGCCGTCACACCGTCAAGCAATACTTTTTTATCACTATCTGTACTGTAGGCTATCTTCCGGTCCTCTGAAACTATAATTTTAGGGCCTGTCTTATCGCGTGTTATAAATAATGCACCTGAACCACCAACAACAGCGATACAAATCAGTCCAAGTAAAATAAATAAGCCTTTTTTCTTCATATTGCCTCACTCTTTCTTTGTAATCGGGCATTCCTTTTGTTGCTTCGTTTCTTAAATTTATTTCTTAATTTCTTCCACAGCATTTTTTGTATTTTTTACCACTTCCGCAAGGGCATACATCATTCGGATAAATCTTCTGATTTTTCTTTGGCTGTGCAGTGCGGAAATTCGGTAAATTGTTTTTTGGTCTCTTTACTGTGATTTCATTTGGAGTATGACCTCTGTAAATAATCATTCTGGTACTGTTTACCACTCCCTGAAGCAGTGTAGAGAATGTTCTTACACCTTCCTTACTCTGGAAATGATATTTTTCGATTACTTCCTGAAGTTTTCCGTAAACATCACCATGTCCTGTTGACAAATGATTCCAGATATCTGCTGTTACGGCTACTGCCTCCTCATATCCAAGCTCCAATTCTTTCTGGAAAAATGCAAACAATTTCTTATAAGAAGCTTCATCTAACAGACATCCCTTTGTAGCAAGTTCTTCCACCTGCTGCCAGGATGGAACATAGAATTTTTTTCCCTGCTGTTCATTTAATAATGCTTCATAGGCATCTCCTGCGATTAATTTTCTGTCCATAATGACATCTTCAGAAATAACACATGGATTGATCTCATAAGGGATTTCATCAAATAATGCCATAAACGTTTCTTTGTCTGCATGATAATGTGGACGGCTTTCATAGACTGTGCGGACCGTATCAACCGGTGCTACCCCATACATGGCTGCTGAAAAAGAAAGACATTTCGCTAACCAGGATACTTCTTTTCTCTTTTTCTCAAATGTCTCTCTGTCCATTTTTTCATAAGCTTCCGCTACATCTTCTGTAACCTCAAGCATTCCCTCTTCAGATACCTGCATGTAGTCGAGTGCACAGGCTTCATAAGCTGTATCCATCTCTGCTTCTGTTGCCATAAAAGCACCCTTTGCTGCTTTTTCAAACAATGCAATCTGCGCATCATCAAGAATTGCCAGACGTTTTGCCATTACTTCCGGATTTAATAATTCGTCTGCTACTTTTTCTGCAATTTCTGCTTTTTTTAAAGAAGAAATTCTTTTAATTCCTAATGTCTTTGCATAAGATTCCAGTTCTGTTTTCTTGTAGGATAATAAGCTTGTTTTTAATGTTGTCATTGTAAATCTCCTGCTATTTCTTTATTGTATTCGTGCTTTTTCTACTTTTCTGTTTTCATTTTTATAGCCAATACCACATTATACAGATAAGTTTCCAATTTTGCAACCTTTCTTCTCGTCTATTCTCGATTATTCAATAAAATCTTTTCTTTTTCTCCCTGTATAGACAAAACCTGTCACTCCACAATCCATCCTAATTCCATAAAAATCGGATATAAATAACTCGCCCCAAATGTTCCAAGCTTTTTCGGACCACTGATGATGCCTCCTTGCTTAACCAGATTTTGAAACGCAAGTAAGACCGAAGACTTCGTAATCGACTTTTCCTTCCTGTCAATAAACATTTCGTTGCCTTTTATTACATAAGTAAACGCAAGTCCTTTCACCGTCTGAAATTCTACCTGTTCATACTGCTTTAAAACCTGCCATAAAAGCAGGGCAAGTTCCTCTGGATTTTCCTGTTCTAAATTTTGTTCTTCCACTATTTTCTTAAGTTTTTCTTCCATTTTCTTCATTTTTTCTTTCGTATTTTCATTTATTATACATCAGTATGCTAAAAATCCAAAGATTTTTTTCTAAGTTTATCTGGACGTTTTTCCCATAAATTGATAGAATATCAAAAACACAAAAAAATTGGAGGAAATAGAAAAAATGAATTTAATCCAACGATTTCTTATTTTCTTATTTGGGCTTTTGATTCTTGTTCTGATTCTTCGATGTATGCGCCAATCCGTCACTTTTACCGCTGAAAAATTTTCTGAAAGTAACGAAGTCTTAGAAAATCCTTATCAAGGTTATTATCACATCATCGGGTATACTTTAAATGACACAGATGAAGCGATTGCCTCACACGCTGACACGTATTCCGATTCTTTGGTTCTTCTAGAAATCAATTTAAAAAATTATAAAAATACCGATATCAGTGAACATGCCCTTTCACAATTAGAACAGATTTTCAAAGACTGGTCCAATACCGACACTCAGATTCTTCTTCGTTTTCTCTATGACTTGGATGGTATCGCAAAGGCGACTGAACCAGACTCGCTTTCTACCATCCTTACCCACATCGACCAGGTCAGTGACATCGTAAACCGGTACTCTGATTCTGTTTATCTGATGCAGGGAATCTTTATCGGAAACTGGGGTGAAATGCATGGGTCTGAATTTATGGATGATACTTCCGTTCATACACTAATCAATCACTTAAATGAATCCATTGATTCTTCGATTTATTTATCTGTCCGGACTCCTGCCCACTGGCGTATGATTACAAATTTATACGATGTTCCGAAAAAATTTCCGGCTTTTCAGGCAAATGGGAATCTTATAGCAAGATTGGGGCTTTACAATGATGGAATGTTAGGATCTGTGTCTGACCTTGGCACTTATGGCGATACAAAAAGAAAAGACGCCACTTCTCCGTCTTATAAAGGTACAAGAGAAGACGAATTAAAATTTCAAAACACGTTATGCCAGTATGTTCCAAATGGCGGAGAAGTGGTTTCCGACAACTCTTATAATGATTTACCTTCTGCAGTTGAGTCTTTAACCACCATGCATGTTTCCTATTTAAATGCAGACTATGACAACACCGTACTCGATAAGTGGAAAAATACAACCTGGAATCAAAACGATGCCTTTTATGGATGTGATGGCTATACCTATATTCAGGCACACCTTGGCTACCGGTATCTGGTTACAAAATGCACAATGAAATCTTCCGGATTTTTAAACTCTCAGCTAAATCTTTCCATTGGACTTCAAAATACCGGATTTGGAAACGCCTTAAAAGAATTTCATGCTACACTGAAGTTTAAAAATACAGAAACAGGAGAAATCTCTTCTGTTCCAATTGACTACGACCTTCGTAAACTAAAAAGTACACAAAAAAAGACTCTTTCGGTCTCTCTGCCACGAAAAAGTCTTAAGTCCGGTTCTTATCAGGTTTTTCTTTCTATTACAGATGCACAAAGTGAAAAACAAATTTCACTTGCAAATACGCAGGACATGCAGGAAGAAGGACTGTTGCTGGGAAGAATGGAGTATTAATCCATTCTTCCATTTTCTTCTTTCATCAATCTTCCTTTCAATTTCAGCGTCGTAAATCTGCATTTAAAATTTATTTATTAATCCTAAAACCATTTTTCTTTCTTCTTCATTACAACTCATCTTCCAAATAAATATACTGTAGACAACTACATATACTCCACCAACTACTAAATATTCCATAATACTGCTAAATTTTATGTATTTCATAATCAGTATTCCTGATATCGCCGGAACTGCAAATCCTTTTAATGTACTCATAATCTCTTTCCAAAATAATTTAATATTGATTTTCAGAATTTTATGATAGAATACATTCATAATTATCCCATCTGAGATTACTAAACTAATCATTGTTCCCATCGCTGCACCGACAGCTCCAAATTTATTTGCCAATGGAATACTAATAGCTACATTTATGATTGCCATTACAAAATAAATAATTGAGCAAAACTGATGTTTATTTAACGCTCGTTGCATTTCAACTCCAACATTTTGAATTAATTGTATGAGTGCCGGTATCACCAGACATAATGAAGTGATATAGGATTTCTCATACCCTCCACCGGCATAAATATGTACAATAAAATATTTTCCAAATATAATAAATCCTGTTGTAAGCAGTCCCAATAATAACCATTGAATTCTGCCTATCTTAACCATTAATTTTGTAAATTTCTTTTGATAATTTTCTCTTTCTTCTGCCACAATCCGATTAATTTTAGGCGAAAACACAGATGAAATAGTCATGGAAAAGTTAACAAATAACCCATTAATCTGTGATGCCACACCATAAACCGCAACTTCTTTTGTTCCGCTTGTGTGACTTAAAATTAATTTATCCACATTCCAATTAACTTGTTCAATCAACATATTTAACAATAAAAAAAAGCTAAATGCACTAATTTCCCTTAGTAATTTAAATTCAAAGTTATGAAAAGAGATCGGAATCTTCAGTTTAAACACACAAAACCAAACATTGGCAACCAACCGCCCTATACTAATCACTGCTCCAACAAGCACAAGCATAACACTTCTATATCCCATTAAAAGTAAAGGCAAACATAAAAACGGATTAACTACTACTACCATTAAATAAACAGCCTGCTGAAATATATATTGCTCATACGCTCTTATGATTGCTTCAAAAATACTGCTAACAAGTACTATTGCCATGCTAAAAACCAATATCACCATCAATATTTTTGCTTTTATCAGCTCAGCATCTGATAATTTAGAGCCAAAGATCTGACGAGGAAAAAAGCTAAGAATAATTCCAGAAACAAGTGCAATGAATGCCAAAACACAAAAAAGTATAATAAACATTCCATTTAAAGAAGCAAGCTTCTTTTTATCATCCTGGTATTTAAATCTTGAAAAAAACCTTAAATATGCCCCTGAAAATCCAAGACTGAACAAACTCAGATAACTAACTACCCCTGATACCACGGAATAAAGACCATATTCACTTTGTCCTAATATCCGAATCATAATCGGTAAGTAAATTAATTGTATGAGTACTGTAATTCCTGTTGATATATAAGAAAAAATAACTCCCGCCTTTAATTGATTTTTCACCTGTGTTTTCTCCTCTTAACTCCTAATGCATGTTCCAGATATTCCAAAGATTCTTCTCGTCTTTTTTCCCAATGCTGATGAGCATATTTAAAATCAACTTCTGGAATCTTATTTACCTCTGCCAAACTCTCTTCTGATACTAACTGATACTCTTTTAAGAAATCATAAATTCGTCGATTGGTACTGTTTTTTGCATCTGCCTTATCTCGTTTAAAAACATAAAACGGTGTTTCAAATATCATCGAAAAAACTGATGCATGAAAAGAATCTGTAACTATAAGCTCGGCATTTTGAATTAACCCGATAAACTCACGAGGACCGGAAGTATAATCATGAATGTCACCAAAAAACAAATCGCATTTTCGAACTACATTACACAAAATGTGTGGAAATGTTAATATTTTTAACTTTAATCGCTTTGCTAATTTTTCCACTTTTTCCTTACGCTCTAAAGCAAGTTTCTCTTTTAGGTTGTCTTCCCGTGTATCATCAAAGACAACGGACGCTTTATGTAAGAAATTCTTTCTTCCAGTTGCGGAGAAGATTTGGCTGAATATTGTTTTCCGTAGCGATTGTATTTAAGTCTTTTTCTCCTTTGAGTAATTCAATGACTATCTCTGATTTAAATTTTGCAGAGAAATTCCTTCTTGTTCGAGACATAATAATAATCCTTCTTTCTGTAATGCTTACAGTATATCAGATTCATTAAGAAATGTCTCTTAAAGTGTCTTAAATTACGATACCATTATAGTACTGGCAGAACTCCGCCCATAATAACACAAATTTTCTTCATTTGAATGAATCTCCTTCAATCTCAATAATCCTATATTTCTGTTCTATTATTATTAACTTTACGCCCTGCGCACTACTTTCATAAATATCGGACCTGCTAAAACTAATAATATTTCCATTTTGTTACAAATCATCTTGGTTTTTATTTTTTCAGAAAACGACAAACCTTTCATTTCTACATAAGGAATAAATTCATTTAGATTTAACTGCTTCTTCATTTTTTTTAATTGTCTCATTTTCTCTTTTACTGAAATTTTACATTCTGGAAAACAAAATGTATAAATTGCATAAGAATAAGCGCTTAAAGTTATCTGCGCCATCAACTTTTTTTTCCTTTGTTCAGAAATACTAAAGGATTCCATAAACTCATGACAAGTTTCTATCATCTTTATTTGACAAAACAATCCTGTATCATTCCATCTATTTGCAGAAGAACCCATTCTCATACAGTAATGATAAGAAAAATCATTTAAAAAAGAAATTTTATCACATTTTTTTAATACATTTAATATAAATATATGGTCCTCTGAAATCTTTACATTTGGAAAACGCTCCTCTTTAATTATTTTTCTAGTAAAAAAATAACTCCATACATAACTGCTACAATATGGCCAAAGTTGCTCCATTTTTTCAGACATTTCACTATGTGTTAAAGTATCCAAAAAATCCGAAGTACTTTTTTCTTCTATATTTATTACAACTTTATTTTTCCATAGTTCTTGTTTATAACCATGAAAAATCACATCTGCTTCTGTATCTAAGATTCTATTCATGCAGTTTTCAATCATAAACTTTTCAATCCAATCATCTCCATCTATAAAACAGACATATTTTCCTTTTGAAAGTTTAATCCCATCATTTCTTGCCAGAGCTACTCCTTCATTCTTCTTATGAATTACTTTTATCCTATCATCTTTCTTGGCGTATTCATCACAAATTTTTCCAGATGCATCCTTTGAGCCATCATCCACTAAAATCAATTCAAAATCAGAAAATGTCTGTGCCTGTATACTTTCAATACATTTTCGGATATATTTTTCTACCTGATATACCGGTACAATAATACTTACCTGTGCCATTTTCTTTTCCTCTATTTTTCTAATCTTTCAAATATATTTTTCCATTTTTTAATAATATTTTCCATTTCAAAACGTTCAAAATTATCTCTTGTATTCTTAGACATACTTTGAAGTCTACATTTATCTTTTAAAAGAGCATTAATTTCTTTTATCATTTTTTCAATTTCAAAACTTGAAATCAAAATTCCATTTACATTGTTTTCTATAATATCCGAAGGTCCTGTTTTAACATCAAAACTCACACAAGGAACATTCATCTGCATTGCTTCAATCAAACATAATGGAAGTCCTTCATATCTTGATGTCAAAACAAATAATTTTGCACGATTTAAATACCATTCTACATTTTCTACACGACCTTTTAAAAACAATTGTTTTTCTAAATCATTCTCTTTAGTTATGGTTTCAAGTTTTTTTCTTTCTTCCCCATCTCCCAAAACAATCCATTTCCAGTCTTTATTTTGTTTTAATACCTCTTTTGCTACTTCTGCCAAATAATCTGTTCCTTTTTGATAGGTTAATCTTCCTACTGTCACAATCCAATTTTCCCGTCTTATATTTTCATTTAATTCCATCTGAGAAAAAGGATTATAGACCGTTTCAATATCTGAAGTTCTTTTTAGAAGTTTTCCATAACTCTGTTTATCCTGTTCTGTAAGCGTTACAATATAATCTGCTTTCTTTGCCGACAATCTTGAAATCCATTTTCGATACAGCACACTCTGTTCAAATTCGCAGTTAAAATGTTCCCATGAAATCACTTTTGTCTTCAATCTTTTTGCAGCAGGAATCGACAGTACATCCAACACAATATCAATATCCATTATAATATCTATTTCCTGTGCTTTTAAAAATCTTTTTAACTTTCCAATCAAAGGCAGATATCCAGGTCCCGGATTAATCCAGTGTGTTCCAAGAGAATATCTTTTTATATCATTCGTGATTTCATAAAAAGGCTTGTCTGCCTGTTCTACCAGACTTAAAAAACAGATTTCATGTTCTTTTTCTTTCGCCAGTTCATTTGCAAGCTGTACCGATACCCTTTCCGTTCCACCACTTCTTGTAATGTCTCCTGAAAAAAAGCAAATCTTTTTTTTATGAATTTTCCTCTCCATTTGCTCTCTTCTCCTCACCTTCTAATGTCCGATAAATTGCAATGTCCTGTATCAGCTCACTGTTTTTGATGGTAAGCTGAGAAACTTTAATTGATAAAAAGAACTGGTGACATCCTAATGTAAAAATAATAAGCATAAAAACACAGTTTGCCGGTGACTGTACTCCGGTTAAATAAGAAGCCCATATCGCAAGCCTTGGAAAAATTGAAAATATAATTAATATAACACTAAATAAAATCCAAAAAATTCCATCTTTCACTTGAATTCTCTGTTTTCTTACGAAACGGGCAATCAATAAAAACACAACAACGCTTCCCAAAAACAATACAATTCGAAACTTCCAGCTTAAAATTCCCATCTTATAATACCGCCTTTCTATCCCGAAACCACTGAAAGATGCAAATTGACATCAGCATCTGCATCATATATTTCGATGCATTAACCGGTGTTAAATAACTTTTTCCTTCTGTTCGTTCTGCCATTTTTACTCTCACTTCTCTGACATCTGCACCAAGCCGGATTAAGTAAGAAAGCGTATCCGGTTCCGGAGAGTTATTTGCATCTTTTACAAACTGTTCAATTATGGTTCTATTATACAGTCTCATTCCGCTTGTCGGGTCGGAAATATATTTTTTTGTTGTCAAGCGAATGGCAGCTGTAATCAATCTTGCACCGGCTGTTCTCATTCGAAGCGGCATTTTTCCTCCATAGAACCTCGATGCAATCACAACATCGCAGTTTGTTTTCTCCATGCAGTCCACCATTTTTTGTATGTATTCCGGCAAATGCTGTCCATCCGCATCAAACTGAATTGCCATATCATAGTTCTTTTCTTTTGCATACTTCATCCCTGTCTGCATTGCTCCGGTCAATCCTAAATTTACAGGAAGGCTGATATAATGATACTGTTTTTTCCTGCATAATTTTTCGGTATGGTCTGTGGACCCATCATTTATTATGATATAATCAAACTGCGGAGCTTTTTTCTTTAAATTTTCTATCACTCGTTCTAAATTTTTTTCCTCATTGTATGCTGGTATTAACACTAATGTCCTCATCTTTTTCCCTCATTCGTAAATAACCAAAACTACTTCATCCAATTTAAAAATTCATCTAATCCTCTATTACTCTGTAATACTTTTTTCTCTGCCTTCTCTCCATAACTTTGACATTCCTTTGGATGTTCTATCATCCATAAAATTTCATTACTAATACTTTCCGGAGTAAGTATACATAATCTTCCATCTATTCCCTGCTCAATCTGCTCCCGATTTCCGCTGCAGTCCGTTGCCAAAATTGGTTTTTTTAGAATCTGTGCTTCCTGAATTGCAATACTTTTGCCCTCGTATCCGGTTGCATGAACATAAATATCACACTGCTTATAATAGGGAAACGGATTTTCTTTTACTCCTAAAAGAATCACATCTTCCGTTAAATGATTCTCCGAAATCTGCTGTTCCAGTTTTGTACGAAGTTCTCCCTCTCCCATGATATACCATCGAATGGATTTCTTACTTTTTTGTTTCAAAAGTTTCATTGTTTGAATCACCATATCGTATCTTTTTTGTGCTACAAGCCTTCCTACTGTCAAAAGTCGAATCCCTTTAAAATTATCCTGAAATCCTCCTGGCTTTTCTGCCATTGTTCTTACATTATCCATATCTAACAGATTATGAAAAACTGACACCTTATTTTGATATTTTGGATAAACCTCTAAAAAATGTTCTTTCACTTCATCTGATACCGTAAAAATACGGTCTATCTTTTCATAACAGCCTAAATCCAGATTTTCTCCATATCCGGCTTTCTTATAATCAATATGTATAAACGCAGCTTTTTTCTTCGCTTTCACTCTGTCTGCCACATAATACGTCGCTCCGCCTTCTAAATATGCAACTGCCAAATCATATTCTTCCGGCATTGTCGGTGCTCCATCTGCTAATATTCTCCACAAAAGTTTATCCGGTAAAAAACGCCCCTGCTGTTTCATTTTTACACTATTTTTTATCAAATAGGAAAACCTGCGAAAAAATGCCCCTTTTAAGATTCCAGATCTTAAAATCGTTTTCATTAATTCCATACGACCCTTCGAGGTTAAAACAGAGACATCTTTATAATCTTCGTTTAACAAGGTCACAGAACCCGGTATCTGATGAATCACTTCTCCCTGACCTGTAAGCACAAACAATGAAACTTCATAAGTCTGTTTTTCCAGTACGGACATCAGATTTAATAATGCCCTCTCTGCACCTCCATAGCCCATCGTGTTAATCACAAATAATATTTTTTTCATCTCATTCTTCATCCTCCGGCTCTTTTTTTAATTCTCGTATATCAAACACTTTTGCAGATGGTTTAATTCCTTTTCCTCTTTTTATCAGATTTCCCCTGCAAAACATGTGCTCGTCAATATGTGTTTCCATCCAGCGCAGTCTCATATAGGCAACGGTAAATCCTACTACTGAACCTGTCCAGATTCCAACTCCAAAAAAAACTGCCGGAAGATGAACTGCAATTAAACTTGCAAGAAACGTTACTCCGCAAAAACTAAGTGCCGTAACCAATGCGCCCTGTAAATCTTCAAAATAATATAAGAAAATGATTTCTGAATACATTAAAAATAAAATAAAATATCCTGCTGCTACCATCGGATAAATTCGCATAACCAATCCTGCATATCCCATTCTCGGAAGAAAGATTACAAAAATCAGATAAATAACAACTGAAATAATAAACTGCAGTCGAATCAAGGTCATCAGTTCACTGCCAAGCTGGCGAAACATTCGCTTTCTTGTATTTTGAATATCAAGACCACGCCCTCCGAACACTGCGTCAGCATACGCTTTATAACGCTCATGAAAATACATCTCAACTCTTGATATAAAGATAACGCTCGCCGATAAATTCGTAAACATTGCAAGGCAGGTTGCCATATCATAAGGCTGATTACACACAAATGTTTTTACCAGATGCATTGCCATATCGGTTCTCCAAAATACAAAATTATGAATAAACAATCCCAGGGTATATAAGAAATTGATTAAAATTAAATGCCAATACCTCTTAAAATAGACGAATACCCGCCTGTATTCTTCACTGTTATCCGGAAAAAACTGATGAACCTTTGCCCATTCAAACACTGCGGTCACAAAAAATCCAATTGTAAGTGCCAAAAGCATACTATAAGGAATACTCATTTTACAGATATATCGAAAGAATAAAGATAACAAAAAAGAAACTATCATTCCAAGGGCAAAATACAGCGAAATCAATCGATATTCCTTACAAATAGACATATATAACATATTATAAAAGACAAGCACCAGAGAAACAAAACAGCAATATCCTGTAAACACATAATACACCTGCACTTTTCCAACGAAATGTTCCCATAAACAAAACGGAATTGCAACCAGACAGCTAAAACAGATATTGCTCAACAGACCGATTCGGTGGCATGGAAGCACATCTTCATACCGTTCTTCAAAGATTGCATCTGACATATATCTGGATAATACCGCATTAAATGGCGAAGTTGTAAGCAGAGAGAAAATAAAAACATAAAGCACCGTACAGGAAAACAATTCACGATCAATATAACGAACAGTATTAAATTTTAATACTTTCTGCATCAGCATCAGGTTAATAATTACAACTAATACCGGTGCAATTGTCATAGTCATACTATAGAAAAATCCCACAATATTTGTTGTAATCGTATTTTTTTGATAAATACGGTTTAACTTTACTCCTATTCCTGCCATTGTTTTCTCCTTTTTTCTGTATGTACTCTCAAATCTTAAAAGTTATTCTTCCCATTCTAAGTTCCGGCGTTCGGCACACTCTTTATAAATTTCTTCATATTTTTGTTTCATATCTTCGATTTTATATCGTTTCATCAGCCGTTTATAACCAGCTTCTCCCATTGCCTTTCTTTCTTCCGGATTTCTTGCCATATACACCATGGCTTCCGCAATCTCTCCTACATTCATGATATGGGTAATGATTCCTGCCCTTCCAAAATCATCCTCTTCTCCCTCGATTAACCCCCTGCAGTTTCCGACATCTGTAGCAATCACCGGAACATGGGCTGCATAACTTTCTAATATCGTAAGCGGCTGTCCTTCACTGATACTGGTAAGAATGGTAACATCCATCCAGCCTAAGTAATCTGTGACCTGTATCCTTCCCGTAAACTCTACGTCCTGTATCTTCATTGTCTCTACCATCCGAAAACACTCTGCCGCATAATCAGGGTCTTCATTATATGGTCCCATAATCCATAGTTTTAGTTTTGGCTCTCTCTTTTTTGCATATCCAAATGCCTGAATCATCGTTTTTACATCTTTAATCGGAGTCACTCGAAGTACCGCTCCAATATGAATATACTCTTTTTGTTCCGGCGGACACTGTGATAATTCTTTAAACCGCTCATAATTAATTCCATTTGGCGTCACAATTGTTTTTTCCTTTGGACAGCCAAGTTCAATCTGCAATTCCTGTGCATGCTGATAAAGACTTGTCACAATATCCGCTCTCTCATAGGAAACTTTTGACATCTTACGAAACTGCTGAATCCAGATTTTTTTATAAACTTTCTGTACCCATTCTGCTTTTATCAGTTCTTCTTCTCGTTCTCTGGTATAGATTCCATGTTCTGAAATAATAAGCTGACCTGAACGAAAATATTTTCCCATACTTCCAAGAACCCCTGCATATCCGGTTGCCACCGCATGATACACATCCGCTTTGGGGATTTCTGTCATCAGGCAAAAGAATAACGGAAGATACATTGAACGCATCGTCCATAAAAAATCTGAAAACACAATATCCGGATATTGAAGATTGTACGCATCTAACACTGCATGATAAAAGTCTTCCCCCATAAGAAGCTGATTCAAGGAAATATTCTTTTTATGGAAAAATTCAAAAACATTGTCCCATTCTACTTCATGATTCAAAATCAAACTTCTAAGTGCTTGATATTCCTTTTTATTTAATCTTGTCTTATTATGTCTATTGACACTTCCCCAATCCACATCTTCCAAATAAACTTCATGAACCTCCGTTACATTCTCCGGCAGTTCATAAGCAAACTTTCCGCTTGCATCCCGATTTGCTACAATCGTGAGTAGGATAAATTCCTGATTTGGAAAATTTTTTATCATACTGTGTACCCAGCTGGATACCCCGCCCACCACATAAGGGTAACATCCTTCTGCAATAAAACAGATTCGCATTGTCTATCTCCTTTATTTTTCACTATAATAAAGTTCTGTATCTGATTTCAGTGTTACCGTTGCCTGACTTGAAGTAAGATGCAGTAAATAGGCATCATCTTCTATCTTTTCCCAGTTTCCATTCTTCATGGATTCTATTTTTTCTCCATGTGTCCGCAGCATTATCCAGGCATCCTCATTAAAATTTTCTACTTTTATAGAAATCTTATCTGCCTTTCTGCTGCTTGTCACACTTTCATTTAAAAATCTGCGGACTCTGGTGTCACTCTCTGTAATCGTTGTCTTTTCAAATACAGAAAATGGATCCCAGTACGTGCTAATATTAGAAGCCAGTTTTTCAGAAACTACTTCCCACTCATCTTCTCTCTTTTGGAGCCAGATTACCTGATACAAATCCACCTGTACATTAGAATAACCCAATGCGGTCTGAATGCTTTTTAAACGGAAGTCATCTTTATACGTATATTGATACCCATTCATTGTAATTGCCTGCGTTGTAATCCAATCTGTCAGCCAGGAAAAAACAGGCTGTTCTTCACCATAATCCTTGCAAATTGTACGGATATCCGAAAATGTTTTTAATTTTTCATCTTTTACCAACTTTGATAACTGTTCTTCATTTTCACTTCGAATGTAAGCACCCGAAAATGGATACGTAATATCCTGTTTTTCTATTTCCTGTTTATCTGCTTCCAGTGATTTTTGAATGTCTGTGTCATTCATTCTTCCAAACGATATTCCCGCTTCTGCCGATTCTTCGTTGAAATATTTCAAATAATCAACCAGGGATTTTACATCCGCATCTTCTTTGGAAGCATTATCCTGTTTTTTCGCCAGATAAGCGGTTATCTTCCAGTCTCCGTCTTGAGCTGCAGATACCAAAGCAGGCCAGACGATATTCTGGCAAAACTGTTTTGAATCAAATCCGTATACTTCTGCAAATTTTTTTTCATTTTCTTTGGTTAGATCCGGAAAGCCGGTAACTGAAAGATTTTGCGCATTAACTATGCTATAAAGTGCATAATTCTGTGATTCATAAACCATGGCATCTAATATTCCCAGTGTCGATTTTCCCTCCATATAATCGCCATTTACTGCAAAGACCGAGCCTTCTCCTGTATTACTCCGCCAGATAATTGCCGGCATGTCTTCATTATGAAGCTCCTGCTTTGTCTGCTCTTCTGCTTTGATAAAGCCCACCATATATGTTTTCGTCCGGGAAGAAATATCATACCATGGAATCTCTCGTTCCATATCAATTCTGTCTGGATCTTGAAGTTCATCAAAGGAATAACAGGTTTCTCCGCCAAGCAAAAATCCACCATACAACCAGATTTCCTGAAGCGTTACCGTTTTTGCTCTTAACTGCTGAATCCCTAAAAGATTTTTTAACGTTTCTGATTTTGCAATCACCAAATAATCCGGAAGAGAACAAAAAATTATTTTTCCACCTGTTTCCACATAAGAAGTCAAACTATCGGAAACTGTTTCTGTATCTTTTTCCAAGACACTGCCACTAATTAAAAGATACGTATTTTCTTTTTCATAAGCCTCTGCTTTTTTTAATGCTTTTTTTGTTTCAGAATATTCTTCAAATTCTGCTTTTCGATAAGTACACCACTCCTGAATGGATTCATAATATCCCGTATCCTGTTTTCCGATATAAATGATATGACAACTTTTTTCGCTGTTTTTGCTGTTTTTGCTGTTTTTGGTTTCTTTGGTTTCTTCTGACCGTTTTACCCATTCAGAATCTGCCGAATGATTCTCATTATAATCATTAAAATACTCTCTTAATACCGCCGATGAGAGGAAAAGGATTAATATTACCAGGATAATCGTCATCATCATTCCAAAATTTCGTTTTGAAAGCATTTCTTTTCCTCCTTTTTCTTTACCTTTGTACGATACGAATTAATTCCAGTGTCTGATTGTCAATGACAATCGAAGAAGCCCGTAATTTGTCCAATACTTCAAAGAATTTTTCTTTTTGTTCCATTTCAAAATATAATTTCATACACAGCGTATACGGTTTCAATTCATCCGGATACTGTGTCATAAACCGTTCTGCCCACTTCTCAGCTTCTTCATAAAATTTCTGTTCAATTAATCTTTGAAGCAGGAAACTATAATCAGTTACTTCTAACTTTTCCCTTGCATTTTCATAGAGCTGTTCACATAATGCTTCCATCTGATGCACATAATCTTCCTGTTCTATGCTCGTCAAAATATTCTGCTTCAGCGTATGATTCATGTATCCAATCAAAATTTTTATTTCTTCCTGACATTCCTCGTCTTTTATATCCTTTGATGAAATACTTAATTTTGCCTGTCTTACATGCTCTCTGAATTCATCCATTTTACTTTGCAGGAAAGATGCCGCATAATGCGCCACCTCAGAGTCATCACTGTCTAAAGCAACTGAAATAGAGGCCAGAGAATTATCTGTTTCCCCTAATAAAACATTCAACATATTTTCTCGTTTTTTCTCCTGATCTGAAATGGAAATAGCCTCTTCAATCGGCACAATATTTCGCTCTCTTTCCTCATCTGCTTTTACACGGGAAACATGTCTTTTTTTTGCAAACTCTACATCTGATAAATCTCTTTCTCCCAATTTCATAAAATGATACTTTAAAAATCCAAGCAGAAAATACAACGGACCTACTAAAGGACAAAGTATCATCACGATTGTATGCATGATATACTGAATTCGGTTATCTTTATCCTGTTTAAAAACCAGATACCAGATTAAATAAAGCAATGCAGTTAACGTATTTAAAATCAACAAAATAAGAAACCAATACCCGGCGTGCATCATAGTCTTCCCTCCTCGCTGATGCTGGAGGCAACTCCGTTTTGTTTTAACTTATTTTGTACAAAACTACAGCCTTTCAAATCGGTATTTGTTAATAACAAGTACAACTTTCCATCCGAAAGATTTCCAATATAATCAGATTCTCGAAGCATCGAAGTAAATTTATCCACGGTTTCTTTTTCATTTTCGCCCTCCACTTCAATCTGAAGCAGTACATATTCTGTCAGTTTTTCTTTACTTGCCTTTCGATATGCTCCTACTAATTCCTCAAAAGCTGAAGCTTTCAAGATCTGACTTTCGCTATGATAACGTTCTTCTGACAACGCTTCCAGATAACGGTCCGCTCTTCTGACAGAAGTTTGAATCAGCTTTCCGATTACAATCAGCCTGTTTGCTTCATTGATGGTCATTCGTTCAAAAGGAATACTCCATAACATAATCAGAATCTCCATCTGTTCTTCTGATTCCACATTATATGCCATCATTGGATACTCTTTTTCCATGGAACGGTTAATGTAAACCCTGTTCTCATTACATGCCTCGTCCAGAGATTTCTTATCCGGCAAATAGACGGTATTTCCCATAGAAGCTGCTTTTGCAGAACTATAAGCAAAGAGCCTCGCATACTTTTCTTTGTTAACACGATAAATTGCAACATCCGGACAATCCATCAGCTTCTGAATCATATTTAACGCACAAAAGAAAATTTCAACCGACTGTTCCTGTTCCAGCTGTTCTGTTGCATCATATACCGTACCCAGACTGTTATCATAATTAATCACCTGGTCAATTAATCCCTCTTTTACCCTGAGATTACTGTCATTAATGTCACCGATATCCGTAACCTGTTCCGATAAAAAACCAACTTCCCATTCTTTTTCTTCTTTTAAAAACAGCAGGCTGTCTTTCATATATCCAACGACTAAACCGACAATAAAAATTTCCGCAATCCATACATAAGTATTATAATCCGTTACAACCGCAAGTCCGGAGCGGGTATACATCTGCCGAAACAGATAACCTGCAGTTGCCAAAATTCCGGAAAAGGTTGCCTGACGCTGTCCGTATATAACCGCAAATAACAATACATATAACAAATAAAAATCAATCTTCGAAAAATACTGACTGTCCGTTGCACGATTATTTAACATAAAAAACGGAATAAATAAGATTAGATTTTCAAGATACGGAACCAATGCTCCCAGTGTACTTGTCATGGCATAATACAATTTATGCCAGATATCCATTCCGGGATGGTCTGCATCTAAGAATTTATTACTGTGCTGTTTCATATACTGAAGCGTTTTTTCTATTGTCTCTTCCGGTCTGCACCAGACCTTAAATCCAAACTCAGCCTTAAAACGTTCATTGGATAAAATAATCTGATGCTGCTCTCCCACGGTATTATCAATCTGTTCTATCTTCTTTCCAAGCACTTCCCCGACTTTTTTTACAATATCATGTTCTGAGTATGCCTCCGATGAAGAAATATGATACAGCGCTTCCTGATGTTCTTCACATGCCACAACTTTATAAATACTCTCTACTGCATCTCCTATATAAGTCAGCGCATAGGCATAATTTCTTTGATAAGAAACAGAACCATCTCGAAACGCATCCAGACATTTTCTTCCACAGATACTGCTTAATGCCTCTTTCGTACTACAGCAAACGTCATGCAGCCAGTCCAGTCGCAAAATCACAACATCCATTGACAGTTCTTCCTGATAAAAACGACAGCTTTCTTCTCCCTGATAGAGCATACGCGGTCGAACGCCTCTCGGTCCTGGCTTATCTCGCTCAAAAACGGCACTTGGATATTTCCCTCCATAAACTTCTACAGAAGAAAGATAAATCAATCTGCCTTTTTTTAAGGCGGACCACGAAAGCAAAAGATTCTGAAGTCCTGCCGAATACGCTACAGCTTCTCTTCTAAAATCCCTTCCTGGATAATTTGAGTCATAAGCTCCCATCAAAATTGTCACATCCGGATTTACACTGCGAAACACCTCTTCTACGGATGCTTTGTCATAAGAAAAATCATAACGCTCAAATACATGTTCATAATGATTCTGCGGGTCTCGGCTTCCCGATAAAACAAAAATCCGATGTCCCTCTTTATGTAATTTTAAAGAAAGTTTTTTCATCAGTGGTGAAGCTCCACCAACAAGCATAATATCCATTCTTTACTCCATTTTCTTTTGTTTTTTTTATTTTTACCCCTTTATCTGTGAATTTTTTAATTATATCTATAATCAATTGCAAAATTATACAAGCGATAGACATTCTGTTCTATATAGTAACAGACAAAATTTTCATCCTCAAAATAAACCTTGAATTCATTTGGATAGAGTTTCTGAAATTCCTGTGCCCAGTAGTACATTCTCGACATCGTAACGGAACGATTTTTACCCCTATAAGCATTCATTCCTGTACTTTCCGGAAGTGCTTTCTGAGCCTGTTTTTCTGAGATTTCCGGAATTTTTCCTTCATACTCATCTGCATAATTTAATGGTTTTTTCTCTATATAAAAATAAACCCTTTCTGTAGGTATCAGAATTTCCTTTGTCTGATTCCAGTGTTCCATCTGTTCCAAAAAAGTAATGGTTTCCTTATGACGTCCATAAAGTTCTATCATTTGCAATTCATCATTTTCTGAAACAATGGTCCAAGTATCATTTTTCCCTTTATTATCTTTTAAAATATTCGTGGTACAAAGAATCGCTTCATTCATTTCCAAATCTCCACCACCAAAAGACTTTTTCATCCATCCCTCTTTTGTACTATATCCTAATAAAATAATCACCATACCAAATGCTATTACTTTTTGAATTTTTATAAAACGGTTAAAACACAAAATTCCTATCAAATTGTCCAATGCCAAAATAAATACAGCTGGAATTAAATAAGAAAAATAGACACAAACTCTATAATTTTCCATTAAAACCGGCAAACCTAACTTATCACTTACCAGAATTATTCCCAGCATCACTTCTGCTGATAACAGAGATAAGAGAGCAGCACCTTCCATATTTTTCATAAAATAACTCTGTACAATTCCAACTATCACTGTAATTCCAACTATCACTTCAATTCCAACCGCATATAGCATCCAATTAAAATCGGTTAAATCAAATACATACTGGCTGAGTCCCCAAAAAACAATTTCTTTTTCTCTCCATCCAAGAAACAACAGAACTGCTAAAAGCAATACTCCAAATAATTTAAAAATAATTAAAAGCACTTTTGCCTCTGTATGGATTGGTCTGTTTTCCGTAAAAGAAATTGTCTTTTTTTTAATTCCCCTAATTAAAAAAACGATACCCACAATTGTTGTTGCAACTACAGCAAAACAAAGAATTCTAAACACAAGTACCGTATATTTCTTTAACCCTATAATACTCATTGCCCAGTACATTGAACCCTGAAGTTCTTTCCCTGTCAAAAATGCAACTGCCATCGGAAGCAGTGCCATTAACACTCCAAGTACTCCGGAAACTATAATTCGGAACAAATATCCTTTTCTCCAAATCCATGCACTATATCCAATTGCAATTCCCACGCAGATAATTCCGGCAATAATAGAATCATAAAAGTGCGACGATAACGTCAGAGAAAAACTCATTGCAAAACCAAGCAGATTCCAGGAGGAACAGCATCGGATTTTATTTTCTCCATTTTCTAATTCTGCTTTTCTGGTTTTAAAATATTCCAGCAAGAAATAAATCGCAGGAAGAATATACAGCATTCCAAATTCCTGTGGAAGTGTTGCCTCAAATCGTGAGTAAGAAATTTCCATGAAATATTTTAATCCCACAAAACTAATCGCTCCCAGATACGGGAGAAACCTTGTTTTACAGCATCCTTTTAAAAACAATAACAACATAAATACAATCATGCTGTACTGAACCAGCCAGAACAGACGCAGCGTCACATAAACAGGAATATTTAAAACGGTTGCCAGATAATACAACATACAGTGCATCCCCATTGGGTAAATTCCGGCAATATATAATTTATTTTCGACTAATCCATTAATCCAGTAGTTATGCACCGGAACATCCGAAGCGCCATACCCCCAGTTATTTAAGATTCCGTCTCCACAGACTTTCCAGATAAGATAAATCAAAATACATAAAAACGGAAGATCCAGCCATAGCTCTTTTAATAAACGTACCGCCTGATGAAGCAAAAATTTAAAAGCTTTACACACTTCTTTCAGTCTGTGTCTTAAAAAACTACGAAAACCTAATTCCCGCAAAATATAATGATAAAGCTCGCTTCCTATTTTCTTTATATAAGACCAGACTGGAATTTTGTAAATTTTTATAGCTGCAATTATAACCGGAAGTATTGTAAACAATATTAATGTAATTCGATATGAAACATATACGAGTTCTAACGCCTGAACTAAATTGATAATATAAAAATTTCCTATAACGAAGTAAATTAAAAAACGAATCGATGCCTGAAAATGCTTCACTTTTTTATAAAAAACAAGAGCAGGTAATCCAACTGTAAATCCAAGAAATCCTATTAAAAATTCTATAAACCGGATAACATTCAGAGTCTCCATGGACATGGGCTGTCACCTCCTTTTATCTTTCCGTTTTTCTTTTTAACTCCAGGAAAAAATCTCTAACTCTCAAATTCTTTCATAAAATCAAAAAAAGGGAATAAATAAATATCTCCTATTTACTCATCCCCTCTGCTTATTCTTTTGTTACTATTCTAAATAGTGTGATTTTGACCGATAGTCAGCCGCTGAAATATTTCCCACACCATTATCATCTGTAATTTTGTACCATCTGTTCTATTTACGGTAATGGTTACTATTGCACCAAGGGCATAATTCATCCTGTTCTACATACTAATTCTATATCAATTAATCATGATAGCACACTGCTTTTTAAAAAACAATAAAATCTGAACAATTAAAAAAAATATTAGTTCTTCTATAAAATATTGTTTTTTAACGCTTTTTTTAATGTTTTTTAAATCAGGACAGGAATTCTTAAACTTCCTTATTTTTTTCATACTGTCCCAATCGTGGCAATTTAAAAATACACCACAATATCTTCAAAAACTTGATATCATGGTGTATTTTTTTCTCACCCTATTTATTTTTCGCTCCTACTGTACCGCTTTCTATCAACCAGTTCTTCACAAGTCCAACATCAAGTTTGGCTGCTTCTGCAATCTTCTCAATTGGAACTCCCATCTGAAAAAGTGAAAAAGCCATCTCCTTAGCTTTATTCAACTCTCCCTCTGTCCTTCCTTCAGCTTTTCCTTCAGCTCTTTTTTCATCTCCATATCTTTCAACAGCATATTCCTGCTCAAATAATGTCATCATAATATCTACGACCTCCTTTTCTCGATCATGTAGATACTCTGCTAATACATCCTGGTCTTTGCAAATGTGAATTGTTTCCAGTATAATACGTATGCACCCCAAACACACTATTTAGTATCCGTTCATAAACTCATCCAAGGCTTCCAGTGCTTCCCTCAATTCTGGATTTTTTTCTCTTGATATTAATTGTGATAGTTGCATCAATTGCCAAGGGGCTGGTTCACATGCAACATCATATGACATGTGAACCATCTCCCATAGAAAATCAGCCTTTTTTGTTTTTGGATGGTTCATACAGTATTCTTCGATTATGATTCTAGAGTATTCATCCATGCTTATTCTTCCCTCTTTCCTTGAATAAAATCTAAGATTTCCTCATAGCTCTTGCTGCTTCCTGCAATAGCTTTTAAAATTTCTTCATTCAGAATCGCTTTTTTCTTTTTATGCAGATCTTCCCGTTCCTCTGTCAGGCGGTCATACTGTTCACGGTTCCGGCTGATTGCCTTCTCTGTTTTTGCTATTTTCTATTCAAGTGTTTCCCTGTTCATGTTTCTTGCCATCACTGTACTCCCTTCAAGATTTTGCCGATATGTTCCGAACGATATTTTACATGATTCTAATCCATGCCAAAGGCACTTAAAATCACTTTCTGTATTTTGGTTACTGCATGATCAATCCGGTACACCTTATCCAGCTGGCGTGTCATCTCAATCTTTTCCAGTTCCCGGATTGCTGCAGGAACTGGAAGATAATTCGGTTTTTTTACCTTTTCCTTTAAGGTTCTATATATCCTGCACCGGATGAGCAGTGCAAGAAAACCTATAAATATCTTATTGGATGCTGCCTCTTCCGAAGCCACTCTCAGACAATGATTCCCCAGATAAGACTTATCTGCTCGGAATACTTTTTTTTCAGCATATCACAAATCGTTTTTACGGTAAAGCACATTCTATTTACTTCTATCTTCTAAACCAAATCGGTTAAAAATTGCCTTGATATAAAGGTTTTCTGTTCCTTCTTTTAATCCTTTACGGATTTCTCTCCATTCCAGTACCCACTCATGCTCTCCGTTTTTGAAAAACAGTTTCTTCGGATTTTTACCTGCTTCAGATACCTGATAGCGGAACAACTCATTTGTCTCTCTTCGAAATGGATAATCTTCAAAGATCACTAACGTTTCCCATAATCTTTTTGGAATTGGATTTAACTGCAAATTTCTTACACGTTCCATCCGTTTGCGATACATCCGACAGCGCTTTGCATCCAGACTTAATTCTTCTGTATTATAAATTCCCCTGACATAAGGCAGATAAGAATGAACGGAAGCTCTTGAAAGCCCTGTAATTTTCATAATCTCCGGAATCGTCTTTCCCTGTTCATGCAGTTGATTCACCTCCATACAGATATCCGAAGTAAAAATACCTGCTGTAATCAGTAATTTCCGAAGCTTTAACAATGTCATATTTAATTCTGTTGCCAGAGAACGCAGGGAATCTGCATTCTCATAAGCACCTTTTACGTCCTCCAGCATTTTTTGAAACTGTTCTTCCGGATTGTACTCCGGATTTTTTCTCGGTCTTCCCATTATTTTTCCTCTATTTCTTAAGCAGATATTCGCAATCCACTTTACTACCTGATTCGGGTCAGGCGGATATTCGCAATCCGCTGCTTATTGCTTTTCACAATTGAAGCAGGGGACTTACTTGATTTGGTTAAATTCTTTTTCACACCGATCAAGCACCGCCAGAATCACCTGGTCCATATCATAATATTTATATTCTCCGAGTCGTCCGCCAAAAATTACCTTATTTTCTTTTTCTGCCATCTCTTTATATCTGGCATAGAGTGCTGCATTTTTTTCATTATTTACCGGATAGTAAGGTTCCTCTCCCGGTTTCCATTCAGAAGAATATTCTCGGCTGATAATGGTTTTCGGAAGCTCTTCCCCATTTTCATCTTTTCCAAATTCAAACCATTTATGCTCGATAATACGAGTCCATGGTGTCTCTTTATCGGTGTAATTTACTGCCGCATTTCCCTGAAAATTCGGTTTATCCAATGTTTCCGTTTCAAAGCGTACACTGCGGTATTCCAGATATCCCAGTTCATAATCAAAATAGGCATCAATCGGACCGGTATAAACCACTTTTTTGGCAAGCGCATCCAGTTCTTTTTTGTTTTCAAGATAATCTGTATTTAAGCGTACTTCAATGCCCTCTAATAAATTTTCTACCATTTTTGTGTATCCTCCCATTGGGATTCCCTGATAGAGTGCATTAAAATAATTATTATCAAAAGTCAGGCGCACCGGCAGACGCTTAATAATAAATGCCGGCAGGTCTTTGCAGTCTCGTCCCCATTGTTTTTCAGTATAGCCTTTAATCAATTTTTCATAGATGTCACGTCCGACTAAAGAAATCGCCTGTTCTTCGAGATTTTTTGGTTCTCCAATAATTTCTTTTCGCTGTTCTTCAATCTTTGCCTGCGCTTCTTCCGGGGTTACCACTCCCCACATCTTATTAAAGGTATACATATTAAATGGAAGAGAATACAATTCTCCCTTATAATTTGCCACCGGACTGTTCGTAAAACGGTTAAATTCGGCAAATCCGGTTATGTAGTCCCAGACTTTTTTATTATTGGTATGGAAAATATGTGCACCATACCGGTGAACCTGAATCCCTTCCCTTTTTTCTGTATAAACATTCCCTGCAATATTCGGGCGTTTTTCCACCACAAGCACGGATTTTCCTGATGCCTTTGCCTCATGAGCAAAAATTGCTCCGTATAAACCTGAACCTACTACCAGATAATCGTACATTTTCGTCTCCTTTTTTCTGTCTTTTTTTACTTTAAGTCTTTCTACTTTAATTTCTTTACAATCTCCTGAACTTCTGTAAGATAAGTTTCATTTACTGTACCTGCCTGATACGCTGTTTTTACACGTTTTTCATGATAGATAAGCAGATTGTTCAGATAGTTTTGGGAAATCTTATGACCTTTTACACTTCCATCATACATTTTCTCTGCCAGTGTATAATTTCCCCGGCACACATAGCGATAGACTTTCGTTGAAGCCGTCTGATAAATCATCGTTTCCGATACACAGAATAACAGTAAAAGTCCTATTAGTGCAAGCTTTACTTTTCTTTTTCCTTTTGATTCTTTTGCATGTTTTTCAAAGAATAACGGCTGTATCTCAACCGGACTGCCACATTCTCCGCAGAATTTCATTTCTTTTGTGATTTTATTACCACAGTATTTACAGTATCGATTTGATTTTGCCCGTTTCAGTACCGCACGAGCTTTTAAAATCATCCATAAAAGTACAACAATTCCTATTGCTACCAGCACTTTTTTCTGATTTTCTTTTGAAACTTCTACTGCTGTCGAGTTTTTCTTTGCACTGTAAACTTTTTCAAAACGTCCATCGCCGTTTTCATCGACTTGAAGGGTCGTCTTTTTGCCTTCTTTGGTATCGGTCACTGCCAGCATTTCTTTTGTAACCGGAATCTTTTCAAACTTTCTCATATCCGAATACGTGCCATCTTCATCGACAAATCCAATGCTGTAGTCCATCTCGCCTTCTCCGGTTCCATTGATACAGATTTCATAGTTTTGGTCTTTTTTCAATCTCAGAATCTTAATCTCATCTTTTTCTCCATCAAAGGACAGTGTTCCAAAGCCTGTTCGGATATTTTGATTTTCTTTTTCTGACCGTAATACTTCACCATCTTTTTGCACTGTTACATCAACCGGACACGCAATCTTGATATAAACATATTCTCCACCGCCAACCTGTTGTGCAATATCATCAAAGACAAACTGAATCGAATCAGCACTGCTGACTTCATAATGATAACCTTCCGACGCAATATCTGCCATCAACTGTCTGCATTCTCCCAGATTTTCTCCCTCTAAATTATGGAAGAATCCAAGCGTATACACCATGAGGTTATCCTGTTTCATTTTATTGGCCATACTAAGAATCGGTTCCCGATAACTTCCGTCTTTCTGCTTTCCTTCTGTCGGCTCTCCATCACTCATCAAGACAACAATCTTCTTCAAAGATTCTTCGTCTTTTATCAGCTTATACGCTTTTTTAAGACCCGCTTCTATATTGGTTCCGCCACCACTGTAAATTCCGGAAACCGCATTTTTTAATTTCTCTTTATCATTCGTAAAATCGACTACCTTTTGCGCATCACTGCTGTAAGTAATAATACTGATTCTGGTCTGTGGACTCTTTTCGTACACGGTATCAATGAATTTCTGTGCTGCTTCTTTTGTCTCTTCTATCGGAGTTCCGCCCATACTGCCTGATACATCCAGTGTGAGCACAACATCTCTGACATTTGCGCCAAACTGAGTCATGACCTTCGCCTGTTTTTGATAAATACTCTGTCCTTTTTTTGCATCATTTACAATTAAAGTAAATTCTTTGGTTAAATCTTCGTTATTTAAGTCTGTCAAAACCACATTATAGATTCCGGCATCCAGTTTCAGATTTAATTTCTTACTTTTAACTTCTTCGTTTAATACCTCTTCTCCGAATCTTCGGCTTACCTGAATCCGGTAATTATCATAAGCCTTATTATTTTCCCCATAGACAATCACTTCGGAATCATCGGTCAGACAATAATCATACATCGGTTCAATTGCAACTTCGTCAAAGGCATCGATAACCCCCTCTACCTGATCATTCGTCAGATAACCCATTGATACAAGTCCAAGCGCATGGGTTTCCATTAATTGCCGGATTTCTTTAAAACCGGTTGCACTTGAAGTCTGAGAAATCACAGTATACCACATACTCGCAAGCTGTTTGGTATCGCTGATGGCTTTTTTGCTGTCTCCATCTACTCCGGTTGCCATCAAATAAGTAGGATAGGAAATTAAACTTGCTCCCTGATGGCAATCGGTTGTTCCATCCTGAAAGTCTTTTGCCTGCAAAATTCCATTATGATTTAAAATATCCGTTCGATTGTTCATACTCCTGACAGAATTTGTCCAACTGCAAGAGCCATTATATTTCCCATCATCGCTGTAATCTTCTACAAATTCTCCGAAAATATCTGCAAGCCCTTCTCCCATCGCAAGCTGAGAAGATTTTTGTCTTGCATCACTACTTGTATAGACACCCTGTAAAAGGGTTGAAGAAGCATTTACTACACCATGGTTCGTTTCATGTCCCATAATATCAAGCTCAGCTGCATAAGTAACACTTCCATCTGTCTTTTCTCCAACTATCATCCAATCTGTGCCAAACATTGCTGCATTATTCCTATAATTCTTAATACTGGTTCCCGATTGTATGTCCTGAATTCCAACCATCACATAAAGTTTATCATTTTCATTATTAGTGATTCCTTTTCTTCCAAATGTATCCTGATAATAAGCATATATTTTCTGTAGGTTTGCCAGTGCATCAACTGCACCCGCATCCGGTGTTTCTCCTGTCTTCCACTGAACTTCCTCACTATCCTTACCAAAATCACGAAGGAGTGGAGTTGTCGCACGATAAACCTGAATATTGCGTTCTTCATCCCAAAGTTTAAATTCGTCGCCCTGTTTGTCATAATCGAGTGTCTGTGAAGACTTCTGTCCCTGAAGTGCTCCACTTACTTTCTCGGTCAGAATCAGACTGTTATCTGCTAAAATTTCTCCGGTTTTTCCGCTGACAAAAATCTGCTGAACCGGAGTATTTTGCGGTCCCATTACAACAAAGAACAAGTATCCCGCTTCGGCTGCATTATTTTCATTAAAGCAGATTACATACCCCTGACTTTGCAGGGAATAAGAACTTTCTGAACTGTCAGAATCTTCCGAGCTGTCCGTATCTTTATTTTCTTTTAAATAGGCTTCGGCTGCTTCCTGTGCATCGTATTCCTGAATTTCCGGTTCCACCGCCACATTCGATGGCTGTTCATACGTTCCATTTACGCTTTGAAGGTTTCCACTTTCATCTACACTTACCATCAGACTTCGTCCATAGACTTCAATTCCTTCATAGTATTGCTGCATCTCGTAAACGGTTAAATCTTCTAATTCTTTCACTTTTGAAACCCGATATTCTTCTTGGACATCCGCAATTCCAAGTTCTCCCTGCAGTGCCTTTAATGCATTTAGCGCGTCAGATTCATCTGAAATTTTTCCGACAGATTCGTCTTTCTCCTGACTTCCATCTGCAATATAGTCAATCGACGTCTTATTTTCCTGCCCTTGTTTTTCTAATTCTTCTCTTTCCTGTTTTACTTCTTTTTGTTCTTTTGTCAGTCCCTTATCTTCACTTTTTACTTCTTGATGAACCGGAATAAAAAACAACTGATAACTGTAATAAAGCCCCATGCCAACTGTTACCAAAAGCAGTAATAAAATCAGTTTTGTCATAAAACGCAGGTGATGATTTCGATGCTTCTTTTGTTTTGGCTGTCTAAATTTTTCTTTTTTCTTTTTCATCGTATTGCCTCTCATCTTAAATGTTAATCTAATCATATTTAAGCAAGACAAAAGTGTTTTGCTCAAACAGGATTAAGATAACTCTGGCAGTGTTTTTTACACTGCCAGATGATTTGTTTTCTATTTTTACTCTACCGTTACACTCTTTGCAAGATTTCTCGGCTTATCGACATCCAGACCTTTTGCTACAGAGACATAGTATCCCATCAGCTGTAATGGAATCACTGCTAAAGAAGTTGCAAAATGTTCATCTGTTTTTGGAATATAAGTTGCAAAATTTACGGTATCTTCGATATTGTAGTTTCCGTAAGTTGTCAGTCCCATCAGATAAGCGCCACGGCTCTTACATTCTACCATGTTGCTGATAGTTTTTTCATACAGTTCAGACTGGGTCAGTACACCGATTACTAATGTGCCATCTTCAATCAGAGAAATGGTTCCATGTTTTAATTCTCCTGCTGCATAGGCTTCTGAATGAATGTAGCTGATTTCTTTCATTTTCAGGCTGCCTTCCATACAGATTGCATAATCAATTCCTCTTCCGACAAAGAAAATATCTTTTGCATTTGCCTGTTTTGCGGCAAACCACTGAATCCGTTCTTTATCTTCAATAATTTTCTTAATCTTCTCCGGAAGGGTTTTTAATTCTTCAACATAAGCGCTATACTGTTCTTCATCAATCTGTCCCTTTACTTTTGCAAGCTGAATTGCCAGTACATAAGAAGCAATTAACTGTGTGCTGTATGCCTTTGTGGTCGCAACAGAAATTTCCGGTCCTGCAAGGGTATAGAACACATTGTCTGCTTCCCTTGCAATCGAAGAACCAACGACATTGACAATTCCAAGAGTACGGATTCCTTTTTCTTTTGCTTCACGAAGGGCTGCCAGACTGTCTGCGGTCTCACCGGACTGGCTGACTACAATGACAAGCCCATTCTTATCAAGCAATGGTTTACGATAACGGAATTCAGATGCCAGTTCCACACGAACCGGAATCTTCGCCAAATCTTCAATCACGTACTGGGCAACCATACCTACATGATAGGCAGAACCACAGGCTACAATATAAATCTGGCTGATTTTTTCCATATCCTCATCACTAAGACCGACTTCAGATAAATCAAATGCTCCGTTTTTCAGTACAGAATTCAAGGTATCAGAAACTGCTTTTGGCTGTTCATGGATTTCCTTCATCATGAAATGTTCAAAACCGGCTTTTTCTGCGGCTTCCGCATCCCATTCGATGGTTTTCATCTCTTTCTGAATCTCTTCTCCGTCTAAGTTATAGAAGGTGATTTCCCCCTTTCTTACACGGGCCATTTCCAGATTTCCAATATAGTATACGTTTCTTGTGTACTTAAGGATAGCCGGAACATCAGATGCAATGTAAGATTCTCCATTTTCCACACCGAGAATCATCGGGCTGTCTTTTCTTGCCACATAGATTTCTTCCGGATAATCCCGAAACATAATTGCAAGTGCATAAGAACCACGGATACGAATCAGCGCATGATTAATCGCATCCACCGGAGTTCCTTCATATTTTTTATAGTAATAATCCACTAATTTAACTGCAACTTCGGTGTCCGTTGCAGAATAAAAGGTATATCCTTTTCTTGTTAATTTATCTTTTAATTCCTGATAATTTTCAATAATTCCGTTATGAACCGCTACTACATTTCCATCATCGCTGATATGCGGATGTGCATTGTTTTCGGATGGTTCGCCATGAGTCGCCCATCTGGTATGACCGATTCCACAGGTACCCGGCACAGAAGCCCCACCATTGGTTTTTTCTGCCAAAACTTTTAATCGACCTTTTGCTTTAATAACTTCTGTCTCTTTTTCTCCATCACGAACTGCAATTCCGGCTGAATCATAGCCACGATATTCCAGTTTTGAAAGACCATCAAGTAAAATCGGAGCTGCCTGATTCTCTCCGGTAAATCCTACTATTCCACACATAAATAAATTCTCCTTTATGAGTTTATAAGTTTCTGTCGCCGTGTATCCACATGCCTTTATGGCGTGTGGTAGTTCACATTCTATTCCTAATCATTTCGCCATGAATTTCGCCATGTCTTGTTTAGTATAGCATAGTTTCGCATGAAATGCCAGAATTAGTATTTTCGGATTAAAAACAAGGGAAATTGTCTCATTTTCATTTCTTTAACCAAATCAAGGAAGTCCCCTGCTTCAATTGCAAAAAGCAATAAGCAGGGGTGGGGACTTGCTTGTATCAGGAGGGGGCAAGCCCCTTCTGATAAGCTGCGTAGCAGCTATTTGGTTATGAGCAAGTAGCGAAAGCAGATTGCGAATATCCGCTTGACTTAATTCAGACTTATCTCCTCCAGTTGGTAAAAATATCAGAGGATTTTTTTAAAAATTCATAAGAAATCTGTATCTCTGAGTCTGTCACTGTTCTATTCTCTTCCAAAATCGGTACTGGATTGCATCCACCGGCTGTCTCCAAGTACTCCTCCAATTATCGTATACGAAATCACACGTCCTGTATTATAGACGAATGTATTTTTAAACATAATTCTTGATACTTCTTTGTCCTATTCCGAATCTTCCCCTTCGTCGTAGTCTTCTTCATACTCTCCTTCCTCATATTCTTCCTCGTCGTACTCCTCTTCTTCCTCTTCTAAACTCAAATCAAGAATATCGATTCTGACGATACATTTTCGATTAATCAGAGAATGTGCTTCCACTGTTTTTTCTTCCTCTATCACTTTTTCTGAAAACAGTCCCTTTTTGGTTGTCTGAACATTCTCACGATAAGAATAGGAAATTAAAATCATATCCTTATAGACGCCGTTCACCACACCTTTTAAAATTTCATATTCACTTGGATTCTCTGCATCTTCTGCTTTTTCTGTTTTTGTCAAATGACGGTCATAATAAACCTTCACTTCATGTCCAAGTAATAAGCCTTTTAATCCCATGTTGTATTCCTTCCCCAGATAATCTTAATTGCTTTGCAATTATACCATAGAAAACCGTTCTTATTTTTTTAACCAGTAAATAATTTTCTTAATCACTGTGCTTACTGTTGCCGGTGCCAAACTTGCTATTAAAAGCATCAAAATAAGTAAAATATAAAATCCTGTCGATTCTGTACCAGCCAGTAAAGGATAACCTGTTACCCAACTGAAAATACACATTTCCAAAAATGCAGAAACTGCATGTTCAATTAAAACCACACCAAATGAATGGTTAAATGCACACTGAAGTCCTGTAACAAGTGCAAAAAATCCTGCTGGAATTCCATAAATTAATAAATCAACTAATTTTGACTGACCGGCATACTGTCTATAGGTAGATCCAAGCAGTCCTCCATGTAAAAATATCTGAGTTGTTTCATACAAAATCGATACCGCAAGACAAATAGCAACTAAAAAAACTGCAATTTCAACTCCTGACATATCTGGAATTCCTGTTTCTGTTGTAACAGGCGGTTTTGGAGTTTGATATGTTTTATTTTCACTCGTTCCTTTTGATTTAGAAGCTGTATTACCTGAACTTTTTGAATTTGTAGGTCTTCCAACTCCAGTTGCTACTCTTTTTCCGTTTACCCATAATTCCTTATTTGGCGTCAGGCATCCCACTTTTTCATTTGCAAGCCAGATTTCTCCGTCTGCATAGATTTTTCCCATTCTCTTTCTTGCAATCCAGATATCTCCATCTGCATATACTTTTCCTAAAGGTTTATAATCCACATAAATTTCTCCATCTTCGTAGATTTTAAAATAATGATTCACGTATCTAAATTCACCAATTACTGTCATATCTTTTTCCTCACTTTCCATCTCTATTGCTTTTGTGAGTTTATTGTAACTTAACTTTTATGAATTTGGAGTGAATTTCTTCTTAGATTTCACCTGACACCTGGCTCTCTTTTATACGTTACTCTTTTCCTACTTACAGCTATCTGTATCTGCCATCTCTCCCAGACTCGGATTTCCATCCAAATGCTGCATATTTAAAGTCTTTCTCTTCAGCCTTTCCTGCTCTGACTGTCTTAATATATAATCCTTGATTTCTTTTGCATGCTTAATATGAATTAACTTCAAATCCGGGTCTGTTACATCACCCGTAAAACAATGAACCGTTCCAAGTCCAAAAATTCTTTCCATTAAAGTACATTCCAAGCGGACATCAATTACCTTATACAGATAGCAATCATTTTCTTCTTTCCGAAGCAGACCTGAATCCACTGTTATAATCTCATCGGTTATCGTATACGAAGTAAAAGTCCATGGCAATCCTAAAAACATAGAACGTTTTTTCTCTTTATAATTCATAAGCAAACCTCTCTTTCTCTGCACTCATTTTTTCTTTTATTATAATTGATTTCTATTTCTTGTACAAGCTTTCTTTTTTTACAATCAATGTTAATCTAATCATGTTCCATTTTCACCACGACACTCCTGCCGTGGTGATTTTCAAAATTTTTCCATCAATCTCTTTTAATTTTCATCCAGTCTGGTAAAGGACTTCTTCAATCGCTCCACCTACTTCAGGTCTTCAAACAGTTTTTCTTTATATACGCCATCTTCAATCAGTTTCGCAAAAGATTTTACAACGTACTCTTTATCTTCTTTGTAGGTTACTCCAAACCATTTATCATTAGAATCTAACACCTTAACCGATACTTTTCCTGCCTGAAGCAGTTCATCTATGTAAATCGGAAGAAGATATTCTGCTTTTAAGATATTTTTGTCTCCCATATTCGCAAAGAACTCTTTAAATCCATCTTCCAATGTCTGCATAAACTCAGGTGTTAAGCCCCACATATTCATGGATACATAAGATTCTGCATCAATTGGTGTAAGTGTCCCCTCATTATCTACTCCTGCGCCCTCGGAAGTCTTTACGATATTTGAAGTTTCATCTACCCCTGTCAGATACCCTTCTTCATTTACCTTGCATACCCCTCTGGTTACTGCACCATTTTCACTTAAGGTATTTTTCAAAATAAATCCTGCCATGCAGAACTCATTTGCTTTCTCTGGTGTATATTTCTCCAAGAAGCCATGTAATTTCACGAAGGCTTCTTTTCCATAATAGTCATCTGCATTGATAACCGCAAATGGCTCATGGAGTACATCCTTGCAGGCAAGTACCGCCTGACCGGTTCCCCAAGGTTTGGTACGGTCTGCCGGAAGTTCTACTCCCTCCGGAAGTGCATTTAATTCCTGATATGCATAAGCAATCTCTACATTTAAATTTTTGCAAATTTCTTCGATACGGTCACCGATTGCTTCTTTGAAGGCATCCTCGATATCCTTACGAATGATAAATACGATTTTATTGAAACCGGCTTCAATTGCATCATGGATGGAATAATCCATAATTATTTCTCCATTTAATCCTACTGGAGCAAGCTGTTTAATTCCACCACCGAAGCGGGAACCGATACCGGCTGCCATGATCACTAATGTTGTTTTCATTTTTTGATACTCTCCTCGTTCGTTTTTTTTATGATTATTATTTTACCAAATCCCTTCCAAATTGTCCAGCCAATTAATGTTCCTGCTGTATTTGTAACAACATCATCTAATTGGCAGTACCCTCGCTGGGTGATAAGCTGACTTATCTCAATTCCACACGAAAGCAGGAAACCTGTTAATACACAAAAGCGCATTTTTCTCATTTGCTTCAATACAATCGGTGCTAAAATTCCAAAAGGAATCAGCATAATAATATTTTCGATAAAATAAGCATGTGCTACCGATGTTTGTCCCCAAGTTTCAAATAAACTAAAATCTATTCCCTTACGGCTCCCTGATTCTCGTGATAAAAAAGCAGTTTGTACTAAAACTTCTATGTAGATAAAAAGTAAAATACCTGCGGGGGAAATTTTAGCTTTTCTCCTGCATAGCTTGTATAAAAGAACTCCTACTGCTGTGAGGAGCAAAGCCGGGAGCAGGTAGCTTAAGGGTTGTTTAAAATCTGATATTATATTCGTACATATGTCTTTTATGATGTAATTCTGCATAATGTCTCACTTTTGTATGAAAATGTTTTCGTTACCTTACTCATAACCGCAACTGACATAAGCTGCCCTCCTTACATGAAATATTTCCGGCAGA